>TARA_R110002050_G_scaffold48559_2_pt1 | contig 72212 bp, 65 predicted proteins | sample TARA_R110002050 | Tara Oceans TARA_R110002050 (sample SAMEA4396988) | marine metagenome | biome: Polar Biome; feature: [DCM] deep chlorophyll maximum layer (ENVO:01000326); material: water (ENVO:00002006), including particulate matter (ENVO:01000060) such as... | depth 25 m
ACGGTTTGTAAGAGAATAACGACCTGTCAAGGTCTTCAGATTCCGACCAGTCGGAACAGGCATTAACAGCATCAAAAGAAGGAATTGTGAAATTCATGTTAGTCGTGGACCAGCAGCCGAATGACGGCAGGTCTGGATCTTCAGATCTTTGTCGCCCGTGAAAACCCTTGGTTTTTGTGTTTCTCCTTCGTCCCATTAGCCATCGTTTTTTCTCCCACCTTATGCTCCTTTTTGTTGAAGCCAGTCTTGCTCCGGGCTTCAGATTTCACCGAATAAGGAAAATAAGGTTGGGGTGTGCTTGTTCATAACATGACTACTAAGGTCTGAAAAGAAAATTAAGGGTTTCTAATGCCTGATTCGACAAGTGAACCGTTGGGAATCAACCAATGACGATCAATGACTATTGAATAACCATAAGAAGTGTTCAGTTATCAGTCGTTGAATTCAGTTACGTCCAGTACCCAGCATCAAGTTTAATTGGCCGACGCCACACACCGGAATCCGGTATGATTGAGGCTGGTATCCCAACTGGTTTTCATTCGGGCAGCGACACGAAATCCGGAGCAGTAATCATCATTACACAAAAATGAACCACCGCGGGTCACTTTCTTTTGGGCATACGGTTCAGCCGGATCATGCGAATCGGCAGGGCCCTGCGGATTGATGACAACGCCTTCGTTCTCGCAGGTGGCGTAGTAGTCGTTCCGGTACCAATCAGCACACCACTCCCAAACATTCCCGGCCATATCGTACAAGCCGTAAGCATTGGGCGCGTATTGCCCCACCGGAGCTGCCAGCACAAAGCCATCTTTTTCGTGGTTGTCGTACGGAAACCGACCATCCCACGAATTGGCTTTCACTTCACCTTTGTGAATCAATTCCTTACCCCAGGGATAAATCACATCCTGCTCTCCACCGCGCGCGGCATATTCCCATTCCGCTTCAGTGGGCAGGCGTTTTCCAGCCCACGCAGCGTAAGCGGCGGCATCCTCCCACGACACATGCACCACCGGATAGTTATCTCTGTTGTCAATCGAACTGCCCGGACCCTCTGGGTGGCGCCAATCGGCTCCTTGCACCCAGGTCCACCACACTGATGGGTTGTTTAGTGATACCGGCCCATCGGTTGGCTTAAAGACCAATGATGCTGCGACCAGCACTTCGTCCGGCGGTTTGGGGGTACCAGGAGGAACCTGGCTTTTCATTTCTTCCCAATCCGGCTTTCGCTCAGCTGTAGTAACGTAGCCCGTCGCCTCAACAAAAGCCAGGAATTGCTTATTGGTTACTTCGTGAGTATCCATATAGAAGGCGGAAAGCTTGACTTCGTGATGTGGAAATTCATCCGGTCGTCCCCATTCGGAGTCACCCCCCATGGTGAAACTTCCTTCGGGAATGAGCACCATGTCTTTCAAGTTGGTATTTGGAGCATTTGAAGTCTGCAGCGCGGGATTTGCAGCGGTCTGAAAACGATCGGGGAGGTTGGAACAGCACGTTAAAGTCGTATCATTGAGCTGCACTTCCTGTTGGGTTTTCTTTTCGCTATTCGATTGACAGCCCAGCAAGATTCCCACCAGCAAGAAAAGTAGTATCCGTTTCATAAAAGATTTTGATTTACCCAACTTAAACACGTGTGATATGAAAGTGTTTATTTTTTGGCTTATTTAGAAAATGGATTGTTCAAACAGAGATTACTTCTTAACTTTCGCTTATCTAAATCCAACGCTTATGAAATCGCCCAAACTGGCAGAAAACAACTGGAAAACCATCCAAAATCAGGTCGTTGATCTGGTCATCCTTCCGTGGGGCGCAACCGAGGCACACAATTATCATTTGCCTTATGCCACCGACAATTACCAAGTAGAAGCCATCGCTGCCGAATCGGCCGGAAAAGCCAATGAGCTGGGTGCAAACGTCGTTGTGCTGCCAGCCATTCCTTTTGGTGTAAACACCGGCCAGTCCGATATCAAGTTAACCATCAACCTGAATCCTTCAACCCAAACTAAGATTCTGTTCGACATCGTTGAAAGCCTCAATCGGCAGGGTATTCATAAGTTGTTGATCATGAACGGGCATGGCGGAAATGACTTCAAACAAATCATTCGCGAGGTGAATTACCATTACGCCGACATGCTGATCTGTTCCAGCTCCTGGTTTAAACTTTCGGAGCGAAATGATTTCTTTGATATTCCAGGCGATCATGCCGATGAAGCGGAAACCAGCCTGATGATGTATTTACAGCCCGACTTGGTCTTGCCTCTCGACGAGGCCGGAAATGGCGAAAGCCGTCAGTTTAAAGTACAGGCGCTAAACGAAAACTGGGCTTGGGCCGAAAGGCAATGGAGTAAAATAAGCAGGGATACTGGTGTTGGCGCACCGCACCTGGCTACGGCCGAAAAAGGCAAAGCCTTTATGGAATTCCTGGTTGAACGATACAGCCTATTTATGCTTGATTTGGCACAACTCGAGCTCAATGATGATATTTATGAGTGAGTTGGGGGTGGATAATTGGTCATTCAGTGGTCATTGATCGCCGGAGGTTGGGCTCTTGATCCGGATACGTGAGGCTGGATACTCGGACAAGAATCAGAATCAGATGCAGAAGATGCGGATCCTGTATGATTGAGGCTGGTTACTTGAAACTCGTGCTTGGCTCCTGGCAGCTTACAGCTGCTACCTACGGCATGAGGTTGAACTCTTGGAATTTGATCCGCCAGCTGGCGGATCAAAGTTGAGCACTCCTAACTTTCCTCCGGTGCCAGTTCATTTTGCCCGAATAGCTCAAAGGCGTTTGCGATCTGCTCAGGACGTCCCATAATGTATACCGTATCATCCATTTCAAGCTTTTTACTTCCATCGGGGTGCTCAATTAGTTTATCTTTCCGGAGAATAGCGACCAATGTCACGCCAAACACCTTGCGAAACTTAATATCACTAATGGACTTACCTATTACAAATGACCCTTCGCGTACCTTTAGAGCCATAATTTCCAGGTTGGGCAATTCTTTGAATAACGCGTCGGATTGATTGGATGTATCTCGAAAAATGCCGTAGTGGTCGTTCCTGATTTTGGCAATCACCCGGTTGATTTCGCGCTGTGGAACCAGTCGTTTTTTCAGCACCCGTTCAAACAAATCAATGGCAGTTTCAAACTCCTCGGGTATGACCTGGTTAGCACCCAACTTATACAACTCCTCGATGTCCACCACTTTTTTCGTTCGCACAATGATGAAAACATGTGGATTCAACAGGCGAATCTTATCAATAACCGCCATGGACACAATCAAATTCCCCACCGAAATTACTGCCACATCGGCAGTTTTGATATGTGCTTTCTCCAGAATGGGCTCATTGGTGGCATCGCCATAAATCACGGTTTCGCCTTTTTCCTGTAATCTTTTAACAATTCCCGGATCAAAGATGATAGAAACGTAGGGCATCTTCAGGTATTTGGCCATAACCGACAGGTTGAGCGAACGCGAATCCTTCCCGATAAATACCACATGGTTTTCAAGGGCAGGCAGTTCAATCTGAGGAAGTGGAAACAAACCTTCCACCCAAACTTTCGGAATCGGCAATTTCAACATCAGGTCGGCAGCCGGGCGCGACACCATCATCAAAATCGGTGTGACTGACATACTGATAATGGCCACGGCCAGGAACAACTGGTAATAGTAATCGGGAATGATGTTGTATTTCAGGCCCGACTGCGCCAAAATAAATGAGAATTCACCTACCTGACAGAGAGCAAAACCAACCATGATTGTCCCTCGAAAGGTATGGCCAAGAACAAAAGCAGTTCCTCCCGCAATCACCATTTTTATCACCAATACCAGCAAAACCGTTGAAAAAACCAAGGTCAGGTGGTCGGCCACAAAGCTGAGGTCGAGCAGTAAGCCAATACTAACAAAGAAAAAGCTGGTGAACGTGTCTTTAAACGGAATTAAATGACCGAAGGCATTGGCGCTGTACTCGGACTCCGAAATCATCAAGCCCGCTAAAAAGGCGCCAAACGCCAGCGAAATGCCCATCTCCGAAGTTAGCAAAGCCACCGACAGGCAGATGGCGAAGATGCTCATCATAAACAGTTCCTGGTTTTTGGTGAGTGCAACCAGCTGCAGCAGTTTAGGCATGAGCCAGCGGTTGCCAACATATACCATGCCTACCAGCACCACCGTTTTGCCCAGAAGAGGCAGCAATTGTCCGCCTATATCCGACGCTTCACTCCCCAGCATGGGGGTAAACAATAACAAGGGAATCAGAATAACATCCTGAAAAATGAGGATACCTAACACCGTCCGTCCATAATTGGACGTGATTTCGGAGCGTTCCTGCATCAGTTTTAGCACCACGGCGGTACTGCTCAAGGCGGTAAGAAAGCCCACAAATAACGCACCCGCCCAGTTCAGGTTATACAGGCGTGCCACCAGCATGGTGATCCCCGCAGTCAGGATCAGTTGCATAAAGCCGCCAAAAAAAACGATTTTACGAATTCGTAACAAATGGTTGATGGAAAACTCCAAGCCAATAGTGAACATCAGCAAAATGACACCAATTTCGGCCAGCAACTCTATTTGGTGGTTTGAACCAACAATACCCAAAAAATAAGGGCCAGTAATTACACCAGTCAAAAGGTACCCAATGATGGTAGGGATCTTAATTTTTGTAAATAAGAAGTTTACAAAAGTCGACAGGGCAAAAATGATGACAATATCTTTTAACAGGGGTAGTTCCATATGTTTTCGTTTTAAACCAAAAAAACGGACGAAATATGCGCACGTTCAATTTTCAAGATCAAAGTACGACATTTTATCAATTAATCTGCTGCTGATGCAGGCCCAAAAAATCATATTTTCGCATCCGAAACAATATCAACTCCATGAGCAGCCAGCTTCAGCGTGAGGTTCAGTAAAAAAAACTTCAAGCAAGCTTGCTCAGAAATAACAACGACAGGGAAACCAGAGCTGTTTCAGGTGACGTGCAATTTTCGAAAGCTGCAAAAAACAAAATTCTGAATGCTTCTGGACGGGGTTTTATGGTCGACCGTGATGCACCTGATTTTTTCGAAAAACATCTTCAGCCTGTTTGTCATCGAGTTTTCAGAATAGCGCCTGATTTCAATCCCGCTACATTTTTCTGGTCCTTCGTCCGAGAAGGTACCAATAACCAGTATTCCAGCTGGCTGAATGCTTCGCCGGGCCGTATCGAGGTAATTCGAAATTTCCTGCTCCTGAGTGAGAAAGTGAAAAGCAGCGCGGTCGTGCCAAAAATCATACTTTTCGTTGGGCTGAAAAGTGGCAGCATCAGCGACAATCCATTTCACCAATGAGGCCTGCTCTCCCAGGCGCTCCTTTGCACGCCGTATCGCCGCCTCCGAAATATCCAACACCGTCAGATCGCTATAGCCCCGGTCAAGCAAATGATCGACCAGCAAGCTGTCGCCGCCGCCAATGTCTATAATTTTAGCTCGTGTTGGAACCTTAAATTGTTTGAAAAAGTCCAGCGAAGTTTCGGGCACCGGCTCAAACCAACTGACCTCGTTCAAAGATTTGGTTTGGTAGATGGTTTCCCAGTGTTTTTTGCGGTCAAAATTATTCATCGTTGGTTACGCTAATTCATGCAAAATTAATAATTTCGATCAGAGCGGCGTTGCTCTGGGTTTTCGGATCAGTGAAAACGTTTAGCTTATTTGGTTGTCTTTCCTCCCATTTCGGTAAATACCCGGTCAACAGGTTCCCAAAGCTCAATTTTGTTGCCATCCGGATCCATCAGGTGAACGAATTTCCCATAGTCATAGCTGGTAATTTCATCCACGACGGTTACGCCGTTGGCTTTCAGTTTTTCCACCAAAGCTTCAATCTGCTGCACCCGGTAGTTAACCATGAATGCCTTCTTTGAAGGCGAAAAATAATCACTGTCTTGTTTGAATGGGCTCCACTGGAGGTAGTTAATTTCGTCGGGCCGATGGGCGTTGCGAAACTCAAAACTCGATCCCCACTCGTTGACCTCCAAACCGAGATTGGTGGCGTACCACTTTTTTGTTTCTTCCGGATCTTCCGAAAAAAAGAAGATCCCTCCAATTCCGGTCACTTTGGGAACAGGATTTTCGTCTGTCGATTGGTCCGTTGATTCATCGGCTAAGTTCTTCATCGCACGATTGTTTAGTTGTTTTTATTCACGGTTTCAAACACCGCTGGCAGAAACTCATCATTCAGTCGCCTGAAGCGTTTAATTCACTTCCGAATTTAAGAAAAATAATTTGAGTCGTCTGCGGGAAGAAGAATTCTCCGTGTTTAATCGCGGCAAGCTGAAGGCTACAAGGATTGAAAAAATGCCCGATCCCAAATTCCAAGCGTCCACCCACAGGTAATAAATGACCAATAATAACAAATAAGGCTCAATAGGACTTTCGGTGCAGTTCCCTGTTGTCCCCTGGAGCCACCAAGGTAACATCTTTAAAATTTTCTCTATGTGTCTTGTGTGGTTCCTGTGATTTTTAATTTATTAAAAGAACCTCGATGAATTTTGGCTATCGATTGAATGACTAAGGCCTTGTACCCGGAAGGAGAGAATAGCAACGAGCTTTCTGCGAGTCGCCAGAAGATCCTGAACCAAGTTCAGGATGACTCATCCAGCCGCGAGTGTCAAAAATCCAGCATCAAGAATCCAGCTCCAGCGTGCTAATCCAGTTTTAGCACGGCCATAAAGGCATTTTGCGGCACTTCTACGTTGCCCACTTGCTTCATGCGTTTCTTCCCTTTTTTCTGCTTTTCGAGTAGTTTGCGTTTCCGCGAAATATCACCCCCGTAACATTTGGCTGTTACGTCTTTGCGGACTGCTTTCACGGTTTCACGGGCAATAATTTTAGCGCCAATGGCTGCCTGGATGGCAATATCGAACTGCTGGCGCGGGATCAGCTCTTTCAGCTTTTCGCACATGCGTCGCCCCATCGGGTAAGCATTGTCGAAGTGAATCAACGACGACAGTGCGTCCACCATTTCACCGTTCAGCAAAATATCCAGGCGCACCAGCTTGGCTGGTTTGTAGCCCGTAATGTGGTAATCGAACGAAGCATAGCCTTTCGAAATCGATTTCAGTTTGTCGTAAAAGTCGAATACTATTTCGCCCAACGGAAGGTCAAACGACAATTCGGCCCGCTCCGCTGTCAGGTAATTTTGGTTGATGAGTGTTCCCCGCTTGTCCAAACACAAAGTCATCACCTGGCCAATAAAATCAGACTTGGTAATGATCTGTGCCCGAATATAAGGTTCGTCAATATCGTCGATGGTGGTGGTTGCCGGCAAGCCAGAGGGATTGTAAACCGTAATGGTTTCGCCACTGGTGGTGTGCACTTTGTATGACACGTTGGGCACCGTAGTGATGACGTTCATATCGAACTCGCGGTCCAGGCGTTCCTGTATGATTTCCATGTGCAGCATGCCCAGGAATCCACAACGGAATCCGAAGCCCAAAGCAGCTGACGACTCCGGCTCATAGGTGAGCGAGGCGTCGTTGAGCTGTAGTTTTTCCATGGCTGAGCGCAGATCTTCATAGTCGTCCGAGTCGATGGGATAGACCCCGGCAAAAACCATTGGCTTCACTTCTTCGAAACCTTCAATCGCCTTTGGGCAGGGACGGGTCTTGTGCGTAAGGGTATCACCCACTTTCACTTCCTTGGCCGTTTTAATGCCCGAAATGATATAGCCCACATCGCCGGTGCTTAGCGTCTTCCGCTTTTCCATCGCCAAACGGAGCACGCCTACTTCATCGGCATGATATTCCTTCTTGGTGTTGACAAATTTCACCAGGTCGCCCTGGTTGATGGTTCCGTTGACAATTTTGAAATAGGCGATCACTCCACGGAATGAGTTAAACACCGAGTCGAAAATCAGTGCTTCAAGCGGCGCTTCCGGATCGCCTTTGGGTGCCGGAATCACTTTTACAATTCGGCGTAGAATCTCTGCAACCCCTTCGCCGGTTTTGCCACTGGCACGGATAATATCTTCGTGGTCGCAACCAATCAAATCGATGATCTGGTCTTCCACCACTTCGGGCATGGCATTGGGCAGGTCCATTTTATTCAGAATCGGAATGATCTCGAGGTCGTGCTCAATGGCCAGGTACAGGTTCGAAATGGTTTGTGCCTGAATTCCCTGGGTGGAATCGATGATCAGCAAAGCACCTTCGCAGGCAGCAATCGACCGCGACACTTCATACGAAAAGTCAACGTGCCCAGGCGTATCAATCAGGTTCAACACATACTTTTGTCCATCCTGCTCATAGTCCATCTGAATGGCATGGCTCTTAATGGTAATGCCGCGTTCCTTCTCCAAATCCATGTCGTCGAGCACCTGGGCTTTCATGTCCCGTCCGCTTACGGTATTGGTCACTTCCAGTAAACGGTCAGCCAAAGTACTCTTCCCGTGGTCAATATGTGCGATAATACAAAAGTTGCGAATGTTCTTCATCGATAAAAAGCTTTCTGTCAATTACTCCCTGTACGGTTGGCCGCAAAGATATTCAAAAATTAATAACAATAATAGAAAGCCGATTCCGTTAAGAAAGTTTAATAATTCCCTAAGTTTTCCACCCATCCGTTTCGAATAAGGAAGTGAAAAAGTCAAGAAGCATGTGATTTCGATTATCTTTGCACCGCTTATAACGAAGTTTATTAATGAAAGATTACCTGATATACAGCATCGGATTTCTGAGCCAGATTTTGTTCTTCGGAAGAACAATCATTCAGTGGTTTAAATCCGAGCACGAAGGGAGAGTATTATCGCCCACCCTGTTTTGGAAAATCAGCCTGCTGGCATCCATACTGATGCTCACCTACGGCATCCTGCGTAACGACGCGGCCATCCTCATCGGACAAATACTGGTTTACTTTATTTATGTCCGCAACATCCAGCTCAAAAACGACTGGAAACCGATGTCCTTATTCATGCGCTCCGGTATTTTGCTGACTCCCGTGGTCATTCTGGGCTACCTGTTTTTCGGAACGGAGTATTCGCTGGCCACATTTTTCAACAATGAAAACAATCCGTTGCTATTGATGATCTGGGGAATCGCGGCGCAGATCGTTTTTATCTCGCGGTTTTTCTACCAATGGATTTATTCGGAAAACCGGAAAGAATCGATTTTACCCTTGGGATTCTGGATCATCAGCATTTGCGGGTCGGCCATGAATTTCGTTTACGGAGTTTTCCGGCTCGACCCGGTATTAGTGGCTGCCCACAGTTTGGGCATGTTTGTGTATCTTCGGAATATTCTGATTCACTACAACAAACGAAGCCTGTTTAGTCGTTTAAAAATCCCGGTCTTGAACAAGCTCATTGCCTTTGTTTCGGGAAAAATAAAATAATCAAGCGTATGCAATCAACCATCGTTGTCACCGGATGTGCCGGTTTTATCGGATCGCACCTAAGTGAAAAGTTGTTGGCCAACGGCAACCAAGTCATTGGAGTCGACAATTTCGACCCCTTTTACGATCGCCAGGTAAAAGAACGCAACCTGGCGGCGTTTAAGAATCACCCCAATTTCCGTTTTGCTGAAATTGATTTGGCTGATCTGGCCGCGTTAAGCCAGGAACTAAAAGACGACGCGATTGATGTGATCGTCCACCTGGCTGGAAAAGCCGGCGTTCGTCCTTCCATCGAAGATCCGCAGGGATACATCCGGGCCAATATTCTGGCCACGCAAAACATCCTGGATGTGATGAAAAACAAGGGCATTAAAAAGATGGCCTTTGCCTCGTCATCGTCGGTTTATGGCAACACCAAAGAAACACCGTTCCACGAAGAGCAAGATGTGAGCCGCCCAATTTCGCCCTACGCGTTTAGCAAAAAAGCCTGCGAGCTGATCAATTACACCTACCATGCCTTGTATGGGCTCGACATCATTAACATGCGCTTTTTTACCGTGTTTGGTCCGCGGCAGCGCCCCGACCTGGCCATTCATAAATTCACCAAGCTGATATTGAGCGGTCAGGAAATTCCGATGTTTGGCGATGGAAGTACCTCGCGCGACTACACCTATTACGAAGACACGGTGTCCGGGATTCAGGGGGCAATCAATTACCTGAATGCCCACCAAGGGGTTTACGAAACCATCAACCTGGGCAACAACCAGCCGGTGAAACTCACCGATATGATTATTGCCATTGAAAAGGCAACGGGCGTAAAAGCCAACATCAAGCAATTGCCCATGCAAGCCGGCGATGTGGACATTACCTTTGCCAATATAGAAAAAGCCAAGAGATTAATGCGTTACAACCCGCAGTATTCCTTTGAAGAGGGTGTGCAAAACTTTGTGGATTGGTATCGTGAAGTCCATGCCATCTAAAAGAAAGCGCTTGTTCCGGAAGTTGCTTTTCCGGAGCAAACGCGTCTCTGATTAAGCCAGCTTTTGAGTTTTCCGCGTGTACACTTCCTTGAGTGCACCCCAAAAAATGAGTGAAAAGATAAACAGAATGGTGCCATAAACCGGGGCAATCATACTTACCTTTAACCCACCGGCAACCAACGACGGAGAAATATCACCCGCAGCTTCAATGGCATCGAAAGCCATGATCAGTCCGATGGCCTGTCCCAGGAAGCCCGTAACAATGGCCAAACTTCCGAACAGCAAAATTAAGCCCAGTCCGCTTTTGGTGACTTTGTCCTGCACAAAAAAGTGAAGAATCTTTTGTGCTGTGAAAACCAGCATGCCAATTCCCCAAATGGTCACAATCGCCATAAACAGGGGGCCTCCCTCGTAGAATAATTCAACTAGTCTCATAATCGATAAATTTAAGGTGAAATAATGAAAGCAATATTACGCTCTCCTGTTTTTTAAAGTGAATTTTATCGATCAACGACACGAAAAACAAATGAAACGACCAAGAGCCACACGCCCGGCGTCCAGGCAACGATTGGTTGCATTCGGGGGCGATTTGAGGTTATTCATCGACATTCTTTCCGTTTCATCCTATTTTTTCAGTAATTTGATGCTTCGATTGAACGAAAAATGAAGATCATTCCGAAAGCAACTTCAGCCCAGATCATTCCCGCACGATTGATGAAAGTCGGGCAGCACCTCCTGTTTTGGGTGATTTCCTATCTATTTTTCATTTTGTTCTTTGGACGTGCCAACCGCGACTATCAAACCACCATTATTTTTGCATCGCTCTTGTTTCCACTGGCCATGGGTACCAGCTACTTTCTAAATTATTACCTGATTCCACGTTTTTTATTCAAGGGAAATCATTGGCGATTTTTGCTTTTCCTGGTCTACACCTTTGTATTTACGCTTTGGGCCGAACTGGTCATTAGCATGTTTGTCTTTGTCATTGTCAGCGATTTTCAGTTTTACAAACTCGATCCCACTTCGTTCGACGTGGTTTTCCTCTTGGTAGGACTGTACTTCATCATCCTAGCTTTTGTGGCCATTGAACAGGTTAAGCGCGCGTTTGAGATTAAAAAAGAAAACACGCGGCTCGAAAAAAGCCAATTGGAAACCAACCTCAAACTGCGGGAGTCGGAGTTGAAATTACTGCGGGCACAAATCCATCCGCATTTTCTTTTTAACACACTCAACAATCTCTATGGGTTAACGCTTGAGAAGTCGGATCTGGCGCCGGAGTTGGTGCTAAAGCTGTCGGATTTGATGGACTACATGCTTTACAAGTGCAACCGACCGAAGGTAAGCCTGAAGAGCGAGTTGGAGCACCTGAACAACTACCTGGAGATTGAAAAACTCCGCTACGGACATCAACTGAAGATTGCATTTGTCATCCAGGGAGAGGCGGATCAACTGGAGATTGCGCCCATGCTTTTGCTTGCTTTTTTCGAGAATGCATTCAAGCATGGTGTCAGCAAGTCCATTCAGAATCCTTTCGTACAGATTAACCTTCACATTGAAGGACGGCAGTTTAAGCTTCGGGTTCGCAACAGCCGCAACCCCGCGACTGGGGCGAATGACGATTACACCGAGGGAATTGGCTTGAAAAACGTACAAAAACGATTGGAGCTCATTTATCCCAACGCGCACCAGTTGGAAATCAGGCCCGGCGACCATACCTTTGAAATTAAGCTTCAATTGACACTTGACGTAACGACAGAACTTCAAAACGAAAAGCCATGGACGAACTAAACTATACCTGCCTGATTGTTGATGACGAGCCGATTGCCATCCGGGTGATTAAAACGCACTTGTCAGAATTTAAAAACCTGCGGCTGGTTGGTGAGTGCAGTCATGCCATTGAAGCCATTGAAGTGCTGTCGAAAACCAAAGTCGACTTAATTTTTCTTGACATTCAAATGCCACAAATTACCGGGGTCGAATTTCTGAAAAACCTGAATCACCCGCCCAAGGTGATCTTCACAACGGCTTACCGCGACTATGCCATTGAAGCTTTTGAACTGGATGTGGTCGATTACCTGCTTAAACCCATTTCGCTGCTGCGATTCTCCAAAGCGATCAACCGATTCTACCAACGAGTCAACGAAACAGCGTCATCATCGGCTACCGACTGGAATCAGAGCCAGCAGGCAGACCACCTGTTCGTTAAAGCGGACAAGAAACTGCACAAGATCTTGTTCAATGAACTTATTTATCTGGAGAGTTACGGCGACTATGTGCTGGTTCATACCGAAAAAGGCAAAATAACGGTCAAGGAGCGGATCAGCCAACTGGAAGAACAGCTGCCCAACAAGCGATTTATGCGGGTTCACCGAAGTTATATCATTTCAATTGACAAAGTCAGCTCGCTGCTTCCGGGACTGGTTGAACTCGGGTCGCATAAAATTCCAATCGGGCGGAGCTACAAGGCCGAAGTGGATAAACGGATTGCCAAAGGTTAGTTGGCAGAGTGTACCCCATTCGTTTGACTAGCCTGAGCTACAAGGATGTCAGGTTTGATCCTCACTTGATCCGGACTTTTTTCGAAGAACCAGAAGATAGAACCACGCGGAAAAGTCTCGATCTTTAAGCCCTCCTCTTTGCCGTCAGGCGAAAGCAGCACAGGCCGTTAAAGTCGCCCAGGAAGGCGCAGTCGGCAAGGATTTTGGCGGGTATCCCGGCTTGTGTGCCGGAACGAAAAAATCCTGACGCGGGGAGAAAGGGCACGTTAAATCGATTTTTGCATCCTTTTTATCAATGAAAAAGGATGTGCCCGTCCGGCATGAGGACAAAGAAGCATTGAGAATAAACACTCTTTTTCCGATGCGGCGTCCGTCAATAGAGGCGGGGCAGGCATGCTGGCCGGGAGCATGCCAATACCTTGTGATTGCGCCTTGTTTGTTGCTGTACAATTTAGCCCTGGGTGCAGGGAAGAGTAAGCGGTTTTTCTCTCGAAAGGCAAGAAATTTAGTACGTGTTGTAAATTACCTGATGCTCACTGTTGTCAGTACGTTTGAAAAATCCGTAAGGAGAATTCAATTGATACCATATAATGGTCTAATTATTAATCCGATAACGATTCGTTTTTTCGGAATGAAAATGCGGTTGTTTCTCTCTGGCTTTTTTCTGCGAGCGGTTGATTTTTTCGTAGCACGAATCATCCAAATGATTACATTTACCGCCTCATTCTATTTCTTTTTGTGGGGAGTAAACCATACGATGATCAGAAAAATAAAACGCGTGCAAAAAGTGCTAAAAGAAGCTTCCTTGCACACCCAGCAGTTTCAGAAATCCAGCCAGATGGGATGCCCGTCAGGCTGTTCGCTCTGTTGCCTGAAGAAGGATATTTTTGCCAGTCCGCTGGAGTTTTTACCATTTGCCTACCATTTGCATAAGGCGGACAAAGCTGAAGCCTTCTACGACGAACTGGAGCTAAGAGCCGACAACACGATTTGCGGCATCTTTACGCCCATTAGCCTCGATGGATGGGGCTGTACCGAGTATGAACACCGGGGATTGATTTGTCGTTTGTTTGGCTATTCCACTACTTCGGACAAGATGCAACAAAAGCGCATGGTGACCTGCAAAACCCTGAAAGAAACTACTGCTTATGAGCAGGTAAAACCGGCCCAACTGATCAAAGCACCGTCGTTTCAGGATTACTACATGAAATTGGCAGCCATTGATTTTCAACTGGCCAACGAAAGTTTGCCCATTAACCAAGCCATCAAACGGGCCATCGAACTGGTCAGCACCTACTATTCGTACCGGGGTAATAAGAAACCTGCGTAGTTTCTCTTCCGGCACAATCTCCCGACCAGCAAAAAAAGTGCGCACAGTATGAGCGACCGCTCCGCAGTGCAGGAAACCTTGCTCATGGCATGAATGGAGAAGTCCGCTCTTCAGTATCTGCCTGCTACTGATCGGATGAATTGAGCGATCCGATCCGTAGTACAATTATTTAAAAAGCTTTCCTTATTTTTGAGGCAAAACAGACACGATGAGAACAATACTAATCTACACTTTTTTAGCCTTTTTCCTGATGAGCTGCCAGGCGCCGGAAAAAGAAGTTTACCTCTTCTCCTTTTTTCAGGACAATGGACAAGATGGCTTACACTTGGCATACAGTTACGACGGCTACAAGTGGGACGCCCTGAAAAACAACGAATCGTTTCTCACCCCGCAGGTGGCTGACGATAAGCTGATGCGCGATCCCTGTATCACTCCGGGCCCCGATGGCAAGTACCACATGGTGTGGACCGTGAGCTGGAACGACAAAGGAATCGGTTACGCCTGGTCCGAAGATTTAATCAACTGGTCGGACCAGAAGTTTATTCCGGTGATGGAGCACGAACCCGAAGCGCTAAACTGCTGGGCACCCGAGCTCTATTACGACGAGGACAGCAAACAGTACCTGATTTACTGGGCAACGACCATTCCCGGTCGCTTTACCGAAGGCGACACGCAAGGCGATGACAAATACAATCACCGGATGTACTACACCACCACCAAAGATTTTGAACACTTTAGCGACACCAAGTTGCTTTACGACGAAGGATTCAATGTTATTGACGCAGTGATTCAAAAAGTGGACGGGACTTACTATATGTTCCTGAAAGATGAAACCAGAACTCCGGCGAAGAAGCACATCCGAATTGCGTCCAGCGACCAGCTTACGGAAGGTTACCGGCTCATCAGTGAGCCCATCACGCCCGATTGGGTGGAAGGGCCGACCATTACAAAAATTGGCGATCACTGGGTGTTGTTTTACGACGAGTATACCCGCCACCACATGGGAGCAGTACGCAGCACCGACTTGAAAAAGTGGGAAGTGATCAACGATCAGATCAGCTTTCCGGAAGGTACACGGCACGGAACCGTTTTTAAAGCTCCTGAAAGTGTTTTGAATAGGCTGCTGGAAGTAAAGTAGCGTAAGTTGAATGACGTTCTTCTGAGGTTTAGCGCATAACAGCTTTTCAGTCCAAAGAAAACAGTTGAAGGCAGTTGAAAACAATTGTCTTCAACTGCCTTCAAGCGCCTTCAATGCTTACATTTCCAGACTGGTCGAAACTCCGGATGTTCGCTTTCCGAATGAAAACGAATTCGCTAGTTCGAAAGCAACGCCTTGACCTTATCGGCGATATCTTTTCCATCGGCCTGTCCGCCCAACTGCTTCGACGCGATCCCCATCACTTTACCCATGTCTTTCATGCCTGTTGCGCCAACCGACTGGATGATTGTTTTGATAGTCGCTTCCAGCACTTCGTCACTCATCTTTTCGGGCAGGTAAGTTTCAAAAATCTCCACCTGCTTCATTTCCTGCTGGTACAAATCATCGCGGCCCTGCTCCTGGTAAATGTTTGCCGAGTCGCGGCCTTGCTTGGCTAACTTTTGAATGACCTTGACCACTTCCTGGTCATCCAGCTCAGCGCCGGCGCCCTTGGCCACCCGGGCTTCGAGCAGTACTTTTTTGATTCCACGCAACGCTTCCAGCTTTTCCTTTTCGCGGGACTTCATCGCCGCTTTGATATCTTCATTAATCTGATCAAATAAGCTCATAGTATCCGTTTAAAAATTTCAAGTTTCAAATTACACCCGCCAACTGGCAGACAAGTTTTTCTCAGGAGATTGGGAATCCCTTTGGACGCAAGTTCAGCCACCAGCGATAAATGCCCATCAATGACTGATTATCCAGTCCCTGCTCTCATACTCATTCTTTCACCCTCTCATTTGTATTTTTAAATCTTCTCACCCTCTTAATCCACCTTGTCGTGCAGGTATGAGTTATTGTCCCGCAACTTGGTGTTATCTTCGTCATCGGGCGAAAGTGAGAAGCGCGACAGTTTTTCTTCAAACTTCTTTTTCATATTTTGAATGTTCACCTTCTTGCGGCGGTAGGCCGGAATGTTTTCCAGCTCGTCCACCTCTTCGTCCGATGAGGAGGAATAGTCCAGCTTGACGGAGTATTCCTTTTTAGGATCGGCTGAATTGGCTTTGCCGTACAATTCATCAAACTCGTCCATTGGCTTGTTAATTTCAAACTCAATGGACTGCTGGTTAATGCTTGCCCGTTTTGTTTCACCTCCTGCAGAGGGTACACGAACTTCGGGTCTCGGTCGAACCGGTGGTGTTGGTTGCGGCTCATCAACCAGCGTGTGATAGGTTTTTTCCACCTTGCGGGCGGCCATCATTTCAGGAATACTGCTCACACTAAATCCAGTGGCAATAATCGTAACTGAGATCTCGTGCCCCAGAGCTTCATCCACACCATTTCCCCAAATCAGGTCGGCATCGTGTCCGGCTTTGGCTTGAATGTAATCAGTGATTGCTCCAATTTCGTCCATCGTCACTTCTTCGCTTCCCGAAGTAATATTCAGCAAAATATTGCGCGCTCCGTTAATGTCGTTGTTATTCAGAAGGGGAGAATTCAGAGCTTCTTCCACTGCCCGCAGCGCACGGTTTTCGCCTTCAGCTTTTGCCGATCCCATGACCGCGACGCCACTGTTGCGCATCACCGTTTCCACATCGGCAAAGTCCACATTAATGTAACCGGGAACAGTGATAATCTCAGCAATTCCTTTTGCGGCCGTGGTCAGCACGTTGTCGGCTTTGGCAAAAGCCTCCGAAATCTTAAAATCGCCGTACATCTCCCGAATCCGCTCATTGTTGATTACAAGCAACGAGTCGACATGATTCTCCATTTCGGCAATGCCATCAATGGCCTGTTTAATGCGTCGGCGCCCTTCATTCCGGAAAGGCAGCGTGACGATTCCTACCGTCAGGATGTTGAGTTCCTTGCAGGCTTCGGCAATCACCGGAGCCGCTCCGGTTCCTGTTCCACCGCCCATTCCGGCTGTAATAAAAACCATCTTGGTGGTTGACTTCAGCGTCTTTTTAATTTCATCGATACTTTCAATGGCTGCTTCACGCCCGATTTCAGGTTTGTTTCCCGCACCACGCCCTTCGGTGAGCGACTCGCCCAGCTGTAACTTCAGGGGGACCGGACTGTTTCGCAAAGCCTGCTCATCGGTATTGCACAGCATAAAACCAACATCTTTTATTCCCTGTTGAAACATGTGGTTTACAGCGTTTCCGCCGCCGCCGCCAACACCAATTACCTTGATGATTTCTTCGGAAGATTTATTTAGATCGAAATTCATTATATCGCTTGACATAGACTTTTCTGTTCTTAATCATTAATTTTCAATTTCTTCATCCTGATCCTCAAAAAAGCGGTTAAACTGGCGTTGAAACCAGCTATCGGTCGTCCCACTTTCCTGGGTTTGTTCAGAGACCAGCTCCCTTCTGCTCTTTGCTTTTTGTTTTCGGGAATTGGTTGTTCGTTTTATCGTTTCCGCCTTCTGCGGTTGTTTTTGCATTTCATTTTCGAAGATCTTTGCAAAATCTTCTTCCTCGTCCTCCAGATTTATATCAATGGCTTGCTCTTCAAAAAGTACTTCTTCTTTGGGTTTCTTTTCCTGAAGCAAGCTGTTTGGATTTTTGTCGAAGCGCGTGGCAATCAGGGTAACACTCACCTTGTTTTCGAGGCGTTTATCCAAGCTGTTACCCCAGATAATATTGGCGTCCTGTCCAGCTTTTTCCTGTAAGAATTCGATGATGTCTCCAATTTCACCCATCCGGATTTCTTCATCACCTGATGTGATATTCAACAAAATATCTTTGGTTCCTTTGATGTCGTTGCTATCCAGCAAGGGAGATTCAAGCGCTTTCATGACAGCGTCCATCGCACGGCCATCACCCTCTGAAATACCGGTTCCCATAATGAATACTTCGCTGCCCGCCATCACGGTGTGCACATCGGCATAGTCAATGTTAATGTTTCCGTGCAAGGTGATAATTTCCGCCACGCCTTTGACTGCCGTTCCAAGAATATTATCGGCTTTTTTAAAGGCATGAGACGCCGGCAGATCACCATAAATCTTATGCAGTTTCTCGTTGCTGATAACCAGCAAACTGTCCACCTGCTTTTTCAGTTTTTCAACCCCTTCAAGTGCTTGCTGAAAGCGGCGTTTCCCCTCAGCCGGCGACGGAATGGTCACTACGGCAATGGTCAAAATGTCAAGTTCACGGGCGAGCTCAGCAATCACCGGAGCAGCACCGGTTCCTGTTCCACCGCCTAGGCCAGCGGTGATGAAAAGCATCTTGGTGGTTCCCTCCAGCACACTGCGAATATCATCCAGATTTTCAATGGCTGCCTGTTCGCCCTGCAAGGGGAGGTTTCCGGCACCGCGACCTTCTGTCAGCGTAACACCCAGTTGAATTTTAATCGGGACCGGACTGTTGCGTAAGGCTTGGGCATCTGTGTTACAAATCAAAAAGTCAACGCCTTCAATCCCTTCTCCAAACATGTGATTCACGGCATTGCAGCCGCCACCACCAATCCCGATCACTTTGATAATCGATGATTTTGATTCCTGAAATCCAAAATTTAAGATGTCCTCCGTCATATCCGGGGATTTTTTTATTGGTTAAAACATTTCCGTATCCTGTTCATCTTCGAAAAACAGCGTAACCTGGCGGGTTACCTCTTTTTTCATTTGAGAGAAAAAACCGGGCTGTGTTGAGTGTGTCTTCTTTTTCTTCGGTTTGAAGAAAAACTCTTTCGCCGGTTCATCGTTTTCAACTTCATTCAGAGCAGTCAACAGCAAGCCTAAAACCGTTGCATTCCTGGGGTCTTCCAACTCTTTCCATTGTTCACCCAGCTTCAGGCGCGGAATGCCTTTGCGGACGTCCAATCCCGTTTGGAATTTGATCAACTGCCCCAGGTTGGGCAACAACGCGCTTCCTCCGGTGAGCACAATTCCGGCTCCTACCTTGTCCATGTAGCCCGATTTTTCAATCTGAAAGAAAAAGGCTTCGATAATTTCTTCCATCCGAGCCTGAATAATAAAGGCCAGACTTTTAAATGAAATTTCTTTCGGCTCCCAACCTGAAATGCCAGGTATGGTTACCACTCGATCTTCGGGGGCAAAATCGCCCATTGCCTGTCCAAACTGTACTTTCAGTGATTCGGCCTGGCGCGCCAGAATGGTGCATCCTTCCTTGATGTCGTGCGTAATAACATTGCCACCAAAAGGGATAAGCGAAGAGTAGCACAAAACGCCATCGTGGTAAATGGCCATTTTGGTGGTTCCGCCACCGATGTCGAGCAAGACGACACCAGCCTCTTTTTCATCGTCTGAAAGTAAAATTTCAGACGATGCCAGCGGATCAATCATTGTTTTGCGGATGGTTATTCCGGCGCGGTCAAAACAAAGTTTCAGGTTGGTTTCGTACACTTCAGGGGCAACCATTAATTTAAACTCCGCCTGCATCTTTTCGCCAGTCATACCTACTGGATTTGGGATGCCTGATTCATGATCGATGGTAAACAACTGCGGTGCTGCGTGGTAGATTTTGTAGCCCGCGGGCAATTCAATCTTTTTCGCTTGTTGAAACAAGCTATCCACATCTTCATCAGATACGATCCGGCGTTCCCCAATGTAACGTTCAGCCTGATTGCTCAGCGTCTTTAGTTGCTGACCAACAATGTTGACGTATACCTCCTCAATATCACCTTGAAAAGCATCTTCGGCCTGCCGAATTGCCTCGTGAATCGCAGAAAAGGCCTCGTCAATGTTCAGCACTACGCCACGCTTTACCCCCATGGATCGCGCTTTCCCGTAACCTAAAATTTCAATCTTACCATCCTCACTCTTTCTGCCGGCAACTACCACGACTTTGGTTGTGCCGACATCCACTGCTGCTATGATTTTTCCGCTCTTGCCCATATTCGCTATTTTTTTGTACAGACCACCTGATTGGTATATTTCAAGTTTATTTTCGAATAGTGATTCCACCCCATTTTTGGAAATGCCTGCTCATAAAGCGCTTTCAGATTCCTTAATTTAAGCTGGTAGTCCGAAGGTTTTCCAAATTCAATCAACTGGTCACCAACCAGCGTTGACAGGATCACTTCCCCTTCTTTACTCACTTGCAATTGCTCGATCTGGGCATTCCAAAATTCATTTTCATGAATAAAAATCACCAGTGGCAACAGTTGTTCCCTGGCGTATTTCTCGTCAGGATGTCCGTTGGCCAGCAGCACGTTGCTCGTAAATGACTGGCTTGCAGGAATCCGAACCCCTTCGCGATCAAGGTAGAAATCTTCCTTTTCATTCCTGATCCGGACAATCGGATCACGCTGTGATACTTCAACGATCAACTTCCCTTTGAAGTCCATATCCTCTCCGGTGATCCGCCGGTAAATCTCTATCTCCCGAATTGTTGTTTCCTTCTTTAGTTCATGTTCCAACTGCTCCGTATTGATTTCATTCAGTTTCTTTTCAAACAGCTTGCTGTCCGCTTTCTTCACCAAACGGGCTATTTCATCTTCGTCAATAAACCGGGGCGAATCGTCATCGATCAGCACCACCAGTTCATCGCAATTGACCTTGGCCAGCCTGCCGGACGAAAAAGCCATACCGATCATCACCAGCGTGATCAGCAAACCAAAGAGTCCAATATTAACGACCGACTTAAACATGTTCAATTTCCATTAACTTCATTTTCACCGGCTCTACCAAGGTGTCAATATCGCCGGCTCCCATCATCAATATCACGCCTGCGTCCAGCTTTTCGACCAGTTCAGGCAATTCGTTTTTGGTAATGAGTTGTTTGTTCTTGTTTTTTATTTGGTGGAAGATCAATTCAGAATTCACTCCCTCCATTGGTTTTTCGCGAGCAGGATAAATATCCAGCAACATAATTTCGTCCAGCTGATCAAGCTCCCGGGCAAAGCCATCAGCAAAGTCGCGCGTACGGCTAAAAAGGTGCGGCTGGAAAATCCCTGTGACTTTTCGTCCACTAAACATGGCACGCACTGATGCGATGGTCGCTTTTAGCTCTTCCGGATGGTGGGCATAGTCATCAATCAGGATGAACTGTTCGCTTCGATATTGAATGTCGAAACGGCGTTTTACTCCCTGGTAGGCTGCCAGTGCCAACAATAATTCTTCGGAATGAACACCGGCAAGCAAAGCCAGCGACGAGGCTGCAATGGCGTTTTCCACATTCATTAGGCCTGGATAATTCAGTCGCATACCTTCAATTCGTCCATTTGGATGAACCAAATCAAACTGGTATGCTTCATGGTCCAATTCAATATTTTCAGCATAAAAATCAGCCTGCTCATTCAACGAGTAACTGTAATAGCTGATGTTTTTATTCGGATCTTCAGTGACTTGCAGTCCTTTTTTTACAACGAGGGAACCACCTGCTTTCACCTGCCGGGCAAAGGCATTGAATGAATCCATGATCGCTTGCTGGTTCCCGTAAATATCCAAATGGTCGGCATCCATTGAAGTGATGACGGCCAGGTTTGGAAATAGCCGTAAAAAAGAACGGTCAAACTCATCGGCCTCGGCAACCACCCATTCGCTTGCTGAATCAAGCAACAAGTTGGTTTGGTAGTTTTTTGAAATACCTCCCAAAAAGGCGGTGCATCCCAAAACCGAGGTGTGCAGAATATGCGCCAACATGGTCGAAACAGACGTTTTCCCGTGCGTTCCGGCTACCGCGCAGCAATTTAATTCATAACAAATCATGCCGAGCACTTCGGAGCGCTTTTTCATCGGAATATCATTCGTTTCGACAAAAATACGCTCCCCAAGTTCGGCCGGAACCGCCGGCGTATAAACCACTAAACAGGCGCCCGGCAGCAAATGGCCGGCAAGCCATGCCGGCCGGTCATCGTAGTGCACATCAACCCCTTCGGCCTGTAGCTCACGTGTGAGTTTGGTTTCTGTGCGGTCATAACCCGACACCAGGAAGCCGGCATGTTTAAAATAGCGCGCCAAAGCACTCATCCCGATTCCACCAATTCCGAGGAAATAAACCTGTTTGATATGTGCCAGACCTTTCATTTACTTATTCACTTCATTTAGAATCACTTTAACAATGTCGCTCGTTGCGTTCGGCTTAGCCATTTTTAAGCTGTTTTCCGACAATTTTTTCAGTCGTTCTTCATCCTGAATCAATTCGAGCGCAATGGGGAACAAATTTTTTACTGCCATGCCATCTTTTACCATGATTGCAGCCTCATTCTCAACCAAAGCCATGGCATTTTTGGTTTGATGGTCTTCAGCCACATTGGGCGAAGGCACTAAAATCGATGCTTTCCCTAACAAACAGATTTCAGAAATGGTACTTGCTCCTGCCCGCGAAATGACCAAATCAGCCACCGCATAGGCAAAATCCATCCGCGATAAAAACTCAATCAGGTGGATATTTTTTCGCAACTTCCCATTAAATCGCTCCAGTATTGCCTTATGATAAAATGAGCCAGATTGCCAAATAATCTGAACGCCGGATTGATCCAGTAAGTCAAGGTTCGACAGGATGCTTTCATTCAATGTTCGGGCACCTAAACTGCCCCCCATCACCAAAATAACCGGCTTGCCTTCCTGCAGTTCGAAAAACTGACAGGCCTCTTTTTTGTCAACCTGATTCAACAGGTTCTGGCGAAAAGGATTTCCGGTAAGCACAATCCGCCATTTCGGAAAATAACGTTCCATATTGGGATAGGCTACACAAATCTTCTTCACCCGTTTTGAAAGCCACTTGTTGGTTTTGCCAGCATAGGAGTTCTGCTCTTGCAAAATAGTGGGTATACCTTTCTGGGCGGCCGCTTTCAATACGGGGCCGCTGGCGAATCCGCCGACACCAACAACTACATCGGGTCGGAAACCGCGGATGATCTTCCGCGCCTCAATCATACTTTTATTGAGCGACCAAAGGAAATGGATTAGTTTAAACGATAATTTTCGGGGAAGACCGATCACCGGCAAGCCCACAATCGGGTATCCAGCCATAGGAACCCGTTCCATTTCCATTTTTCCTTTTGCTCCAACAAAAAGGATATCGACCTCAGGTACCTGGGCCTTTAGTTCATTGGCAATAGCAAGCGCCGGAAAGATATGCCCTCCGGTGCCGCCGCCGCTGATAATTACTTTTAACTTTTTCATTTTACAGTTCCTCATCTTCATCCGGCATGTCAACCATTACCGGTGGTTCAACAACTACTTTGTTTCGCTGGTTGTGATAACTGACTGATAAGATCGCGCCAAAAGAAATTGCTGTGAATAACATGGACGTTCCTCCCATACTCACCCAAGGCATTGGCTGTCCGGTAACCGGGGCTACCCCCACAGAAACAGCCATGTTGATAGTGGCTTGAAAAACAATCAGCAACACCAAGCCCGCGGTTAAAAACGCGGGATAAGTCCGGTTTGAACGCCGGACAATGACCACGCCTCGGTATAAGAGAATGAGGTACAGCATAGCAACAATGAAACCTCCAAGCAAGCCATATTCTTCAATGATAATGGCATAGATGAAATCGTTGTAGGCTGCTTCCATGTAATTACTCACTTCACTTTTTCCCGGGCCCTTTCCGAACATTCCGCCTTCATAAATCGCAAGTTTGGCATAATCGGCCTGGGTTGTCCCAAGAGAGGCTTGATCGTCGCCGTACACAAAATCATCAATACGCTCTTTGAACGTGTGAACACGTCCGACCGAGTCAGGTAGATAGTCAGCTGTAAAATATAGTAACATCAACAGAAGTAATCCGGTTCCAACGGTCATCAACAAAAATTTGGCAGGAATTCGGGCAATGAGCATCAACACCATGACACTGCCAAAAATCAGGGCTGACGTAGAAATGTCGCCGTAGAAGATAATGCCGCATACGATGGAGCTTACTCCCATTACCCAGTAAAATGCCTTTTTTAGATCCTCTTTTGATGTTTGACGTTTGGCCAGGATTTTAGCTACAAACATCATTAACGAAATTTTGGCCAGCTCCGCTGGCTGGAAGCTCAGAAATCCCAAGTCGAGCGAACGCGGGGTGGGTTTTCCAGGTGTTAACCGATACTGAACAATTGCTGCCAGCAAAGCTCCAATGGTAACAAATAACAAAAGCGGGGCGATGTAAGTATAAAATTTTACCGGAATCACGTTGACCAAAAGCGCCATTAAGCCAAATCCCAGGAAAAGGAAAATTAACTGCCTGCTCAGGTAATAAAAGGTATTTCCACCAGCCTCGCGATAAGCCAGTCGTCCGGTTGCACTGTATACAATCATCAGTGATACGATGGACAAAAATGCCAGCACCACCCACAAGATCCGGTCACCCTTTAATATTTTACCCAGTGAAAAGTTCATCTTCAGTTTCCAATTTAAAATACCAATGACGAGTTTATAATTCCCTTACCGCGTTCTTGAACTGTCGCCCGCGGTCTTCATAATTTTCGAACAAGTCGAAGCTGGCACAGGCCGGAGACAACAGCACGGTTTCACCGTTTTTAGCCAGATAGTATGCCGAACGCACAGCATCAGTCATGTCCTGTGTTTCGATAATATCCGGAACAATGTCTGCAAACGCCTCCATGATCTTTTTGTTGTCCACACCCAGACAAATGATTGCTTTCACCTTGAGTTTTACCAAGTTCTTAAGCGCCAGGTAATCATTTCCTTTGTCAACACCTCCGGCAATCCATACGATAGGCTTATTAATGCTTTCCAAAGCGTACCAGGTTGAATTTACGTTGGTGGCTTTTGAGTCGTTGATAAACTCAATGCCATGAACCCTCAGGAAACGTTCGAGGCGATGTTCCACGCCTTTGAAATCAGAAAGGCTTTCCCTGATTTTTTCGTTCCGGATGTTCAACACCATCCCGGCCAGACCGGCGGCCATGGAGTTGTAGGTGTTGTGTCTTCCTTGTAAAGCAATATCAAAAATTGACATATTGAATGTTTTTTGTTTCCAGTTGATCACTAATTTCTCATCTTCAATTCCCGCCCCGTTTTCCGGAGCTTGTGTCGAGCCAAAAGGCAAACCAATGGCTGGTATTGTTCGTTTTTTCAATTCCTTTTGAATGATCGGATCATCGGCACCATAAATGAAAAAATCGGCCGGGGTCTGATTCTGTAAAATCCGGAATTTAGAATCCACGTAGTTCTGCAGCTGATAGTCGTACCGATCCAAATGATCCGGCGTGATATTCAGCAAGACGGCTATATCTGCCTTAAATGTATACATACCATCCAGCTGAAAACTGCTCAGTTCAATCACGTAATAATCAAAGTCGGCTTCGGCGACCTGCCAGGCAAAGCTTTGCCCCACATTTCCTGCCAGGCCAACATTCAAACCTGCTGTTTTCAGCAAGTGATAAGTCAGCATGGTCGTGGTGGTTTTGCCATTGCTTCCTGTAATGCAAATTGTTTTGGCTTTGCAGTAACGGCCGGCAAACTCAATTTCGGAAACTACCGGAATGCCGACTTCTCTCAGCTTGACAACCAAAGGTGCAGTATCCGGAACGCCCGGGCTTTTAATGACCAAATCGGCATTAAGCAAACGATCCTTAGAATGCTTTCCTTCTTCAAAAAGAATCCCATATTTGGTTAGAACGTCTCTGTATTTCTCTTGCACTTTCCCAGCATCGGTCACCCAAACCTCAAAGCCATGCTTCTGTGCCAGTATGGCTGACCCGACACCGCTTTCTCCTGCTCCTATGACAACCACCCGGCTCCCCATTGTTAACGCATTTTAAGGGTGACAATGGTAAGCACAGCCAAAATGATTCCGACAATCCAAAAGCGGGTGACGATTTTGGCTTCGGGAATGCCTTTTTTCTGATAATGATGATGAATGGGGCTCATCAGAAAAACCCTTCTTCCTTCCCCGTATTTCCGCTTGGTATATTTAAAGTAAGCCACCTGGATGACCACCGAAAAGTTTTCGAGCACAAAAATTCCACACAACAAAGGGATCAGAATTTCCTTACGAATAGCGACTGCAAAAACAGCCAGAATTCCACCCAGCGCAAGGCTTCCGGTATCGCCCATAAATACCTGAGCCGGGTATGAGTTATACCACAAAAAGCCCACAGTAGCACCAATAAAGGCAGCAATAAATACGGTCAATTCACCAATGTTAGGTATGTACATGATGTTCAGGTAGTCGGCATAAATAATGTTCCCACTCACGTAGGCTAATATTCCAAGCGTAGCCCCGCTGATGGCCGAAGTTCCGGTCGCCAGACCGTCGATCCCATCGGTCAGGTTGGCTGCGTTCGACACAGCGGTAATGATCAGGATAATGGCCAGAGCATAGATCAACCATCGCCAGAATTCACCGTGCTCACCAGCAAACGGCACTAGCCAGGCGTAATCAAACTCATGATTTTTAATGAATGGAATGGTTGTACGCGTCGATTTAACATCGTTGGTAATAAACCGTACTTCCTGCATGCCGGTTTCAATGTCTACCACAATCTCCTTTTTGAAATCACCGCTTACGCCCAACACTTTTTCGCGGACAATCACCTCATCAGAGAAATACAAGGTGGATGCCACCAGAATCCCCAAGCTCACCTGTCCCAGAATTTTAAATTTTCCCGCCAAGCCTTCCTTGTCTTTTCGGAACACTTTGATATAGTCGTCGGCAAAACCAATCAAACCAAGCCATGCTGTGGTGATCAGCATCAACAGAATGTAGATATTATCCAAGCGGGCAAACAGCAAGGTTGGGATGATAATGGAAGCTAAAATAATCAAGCCTCCCATCGTGGGTGTGCCCTTTTTTTGAATCTGCCCCTCGAGGCCTAAATCGCGTACGTCTTCTCCAATTTGCTTCAGCTGCAAATACTTGATCAGCTTGCCCCCAAACCCCAGAGTAATAAGCAAGGAAGTCAATACCGCAGCTCCCGAACGAAAGGAGATGTAAGGGACCATGCCCCATCCCGGAATATCAAAGTCTTTTAACCATTCGTACAGTAAATAAAGCATCCCGTTTCTTTTAGTTTAGCTTGAATATCTCTTGAATTACTTCTTTATCATCAAAATGATGTTTTACCCCCTGAATCTCCTGATAATCTTCGTGTCCTTTTCCGGCCACCAAAACAATATCGCCTGGTTGCGCGAGCATACAGGCGGTGCGTATTGCTTCCCGACGGCTAACAATAGCCAGCACCTTGTTTCTCTGGTGCGGCTCAATGCCCGTCTGCATGTCGGCGATAATTTGTTCCGGCACTTCGCTGCGCGGGTTGTCCGAAGTCAAGATCACCTTATCGCTTTGCAAAGCCGCTTCGTGTGCCATGATCGGGCGTTTAGTTTTGTCGCGGTCGCCACCAGCACCAATAACCGTAATCACTTGCTCATTCCCGGTGCGTATTTCGGTAATCCCGTTCAACACATTTTTTAAGGCGTCGGGGGTGTGTGCGTAATCCACCACGGCATATTTTCCATCAAGCGAACGTAGAATTTCGAAACGCCCGGCCACCGATCTCAGCTCGCTGATGACAGGCAAAACCGATTCGGACGATTCGCCCAGCAATACGGCAGCGGCGTATACGGCCATCAGGTTGTAGGCGTTAAACAAGCCTGCAAAATGTGTCCACACTTCCTGTCCTTCAACACTCAACAACATACCATCAAAATGCTTTTCCAGCACTTTGCACTTGTAGTCGGCCAACGCTTTCAACCCGTAAGTTTTCTTGTTCGCCACCGTATTCTGAAGCATGACCAGCCCATTTTTTTCATCGGCGTTCGTTAAGGCAAACGCGTGCCTGGGCAATTGGTCGAAAAACTTCTTCTTTGCTTTCAGGTACTCCGAAAAAGTTTGATGGTAATCCAGGTGGTCGTGCGTGAGGTTGGTGAAGATGCCACCGTCAAAGTCGATCCCGGAAATCCGGTCCTGATGAATGGCGTGCGAACTCACCTCCATAAAGCAATAGCCGCAACCTTGTTCCACCATCAAGGCCATCAACTTCTGAATTTGTAAAGCATCGGGAGTGGTGTGCGTTGCGGGTAATTCGTTATCGCCCACGTAATATTTAATGGTCGAAATTAGTCCTGCCTGGTACCCTAGTTTTTTAAATAGCAAGTACAACAAAGTGGCGATAGTCGTTTTCCCGTTGGTTCCGGTAACACCAACCACTTTTAGTTTGGTTGAAGGGTTGCCGTAAAAATTTGCAGCCAGCTTACCAAGCGCTTCGGCTGTATTGTTCATTCTGATGAAGGTGACATCCGTCGAATTTACACCCTCAAACTGCTGCGCAATGATTACTGAAGCTCCCTGCTCCATGGCTTTCTGAATAAACTGGTGTCCATCGACATGCGTCCCGGCCACCGCCACAAAAGCATCGCCAGACTTTACCTTTCTCGAATCGAAATGCAGATTTTCGACTTCAACAGCCAATGTTCTCGCCAGCAATTCGTAATCCAGTCCGTTCAATATGTTTTTCAATTCGATCATTAGCCTAAATCAATATAGATTGTTTGTCCTTCTTTTATTTTATCTCCGGCACGAAGTGATTGTTTGTGAACTTTGCCAATGCCTTTCATCTTTACTTTCAAGCCTGAGCTTTCCAATAAATAAAGGGCATCGCTGCCACCCATCCCACGGACATCGGGCACCAGGCCTTCGCCTACCGCCAATTCCGATGCACTCAATTTGTCTTGATCTGAAATTACGCGAATGAACTTCGAGTCGGTTTTCTCCGCCTGAATTTCCAGTTTCAGCTCTTCGGCTGTTAATTCGATTTTATCTTTAAATCCGGACTTCACCTGGGGTAACATGGCTATTTGTTCCAGCTCATTTTCGCGCGGCTCCATAAAGCTGGCATACACTTTTCCCACGATTTCTTTAAATACGGGGCCGGCAACAGAACCGCCATAATATAATCCTTTGGGGCCTACAATCACCACCACGCAGGTGTACTGCGGATCATCGGCAGGAAAATACCCGGCAAAAGATGCCTGGTAGTTTTTGCGTCCTTCTTTTTCGTAGCCTTGGTTATTATAAGCAACCTGCGCTGTTCCGGTTTTTCCGGCAATGGGAAAATACGGATTATTGACCGACCTTCCGGTTCCGTCAATGCAAACGCCCTTCAGCAAATCCTGCGCTTTGGCCAGGGTTTCTTTCGAGCAGATTGCCGGGTTGATCACTTCGGTTTTAAATTCTTTTTCGAGGATGCCATTTCGCCGAACTTCCTTCACAAACTTGGGCTTCACCATTTTTCCATCGTTGGCTACGGCATTGTAGAAGGCGGCTGTTTGAAGCGGAGTCAACTTGATTTCATATCCGTATGAAATCCAAGCCAGCGAGGGTCCCCACCAATCGGCATCGCCGGGATACTTAATCCGGGGTATGCCTTCGCCGAAAAAGCCCAGCCCCATCGGTTTATTCAGTCCAAAGTTGTAGATTCGGTCAATGTATTCTTGCTCGCGCCCTTCGTAATATTTGGTGATAATCTTAGCTACACCGACGTTAGATGAAAGCTCAAAAATCTCCTTCATGGTCAGTTTGCCATGTCCGCCACGATGATAATCGCTGTCATAAATGGTTTGTCCCCGGTATTTCCATACGCCATTGCCTGTGTCAAACACATCCGAAGTATCCACATAGCCGTGCTCCATCGCTACCATCAACGACATCAATTTAAAGGTTGACCCCGGCTCGCTGCTACCCTGGTGACCCAGCGCGAAGTTGTAGGTTTCGGCGTAACTGCCATCGGCTTTGCGTCCAAGGTTGGCCAATGCTTTTACTTCGCCGGTTTTTACCTCCATCACAATGGCTGTACCCCACTCGGCCTGCGATGTTTGCATTTGCCGGAATAAGGCATTGTTTGCGAAATCCTGCAGGTTCACATTCAGTGTAGTAATCACATCGCTGCCGTCTTTGGGCTCAATGACCGGTACGTTGATCCAGCGCCCGGAAAAATTCCGTTTCAAAGCGGTTCCGTTCTTGCCGCTTAAATAGCCTTCCATCAAACCCTCAATTCCTGAGTAGCCGACATTTCCATGTACACCGCCAAATGCCCCTTTGTTTAGGGTGCCTATGATCCGGCTACCCAGATCGGCATGTGGCATGATGCGTTCATTTTCGGTAACTACGATAAGGCCCGATCCGAAACTGTTATTCTGCATCATCTGCAGACGCTTAAATTGCTGAAGCTGGTTATAGTTCACATCGTTGGGATAAATCAAAAACCACCGGTTTCCTTTTTTGAATTGCTGGTCCAACTTCTGTTTGAATTGGGATTTTGAAATTCCGAAAAATTCGGCTACTTCCAGGGCAAAAGCATCGGCTTTATCACCATAAACCCGCTTGATCATTGGAGCAGCCAGGTCGAGGCGTAATTCATACTGCGGAACTGAAGTTGCTAAAATACTGCCATCGTCGGCGCAAATATTTCCGCGCTTCGCGGGAATCTCAGCCGTATTGTTCTTTAAATTTTTGGCGATACCTTTCCACTTTTCAGTATCCATGTTTTGAACCATGAAGATTTTAGCCACGATGATCATCCCGATCAAAACGACGAGAAAATAAATAATCCCAAAACGGGCCGTTATGTCTTTTCTGATCTCCATTATTCGTTGTCTGTTTTTTCTACTTTCAGCTTTCTGGCCGGCTCACTGGCTTCCTGCAACTCCAGCCCACTGGCTTTCACTCTTTCAACAATTTCCGAGGGGCGGTTCATTTTCATCAGCTGCGTTTCCCAGGTCACCGACTCGGCTCTTAATTCCTTGATTGAATCCTGCACGGCCTCCATCCTTCGAATGGTTTTTTCTGACCAGTAGCGGTTCGAGATCATAAGAATTCCCAGAAATGCCACGAAAAACACAAAGGGCATTTGCTTCATCACCTTTTCGCTTGCCAACAAGCTTCCTCCCAGAAACGACTTGAGTCCATTCCTGCGGTTTTTGCTTTTTTCTGATGGTTTGGCTTCTGTACTCATACTTTCTCTGCAATTCGTAACTTCGCACTCCGCGCCCTTGGGTTTCGGGCAATTTCTTCGTCATCGGGAATAATGATCTTCCGGTTAACCGCTTTCAAAACCGAACTTACATTCCCATAAAAATCTTTGTCTTGTTGTCCCTCAAAATTTCCTGCTTTAATAAAGTTCTTTACCAAACGATCTTCGAGCGAATGATAAGTAATCACCACCAACCGGCCTCCCGGCTTCAGCAGTTCGGCGCTTTGCATCAGGAAATCTTTCAGTACCTCCAGTTCGCCGTTGGTTTCGATTCGCAGTGCCTGAAAAACTTTGGCTAAATATTTAGCTTCGTTCTTTTTCGACACACAGTCGGAAATGACCGATTTAAACTGGTCAATGGTTTTAATGGGTTGGTACTGCCGGGCTGTAAGGATTTGCTTGGTCAAACGATAAGCATTATCCACTTCGCCATATTCACGAAAAACTTTAATGAGTTGCTCCTCGCTGTATTCATTGACCAGATCGGCTGCTGTCGTTTTGGAATCGCGGTTCATACGCATATCCAAGGCTCCGGAAAACCGGAAGGAAAATCCACGTTCGGCCACATCAAAATCGTGTGAGGAAACTCCCAGATCAGCTAGAATGCCATCGACTTTTTCAACGCCATGATAGCGCAAAAAATTGCGGATGTATTTGAAGTTATGCCGGACAAAAATGAAACGCGGATCGTCAAACGCATTCGCCGCGGCATCTTCATCCTGGTCGAAGCCAAACAGGCGACCTTTGTCGATCGACTTCAACAATTCGCGCGAATGGCCGCCTCCTCCAAAGGTGACATCAACGTAGTCGCCATCCTTTTGAATGTTTAGCCCTTCGATACTTTCATTCAATAAAACCGGTATGTGGTACGGTTGCTCCACGCTTAATCCTCCTCTGATCCAAAAAATTCTGAAAATAATTCTCCGTAGTCGCCTCCTGTTTCCAGGTAGGCGTCGTATTCTCCGGCGTCCCACAAACGAATCCGGTCGCCAACGCCAACAAAAACAACATCTTTGGAGATGTTGACCTTTTCCAAAAAGTTATTTGGAAAATTCATGCGGCAACTTTCGGGTACGCTAATGATTTTAAAGTTGCGGTAGATCATGTCCAGCAAACGACTTTGCCGGGGGTTGTTTCGGTTTAGTTTTGCCTTAAACGAAGCCAGCCTTTTTTCCCAGGCTTCCAGCGGATAGACGTTCAGGCACTTCTCAAACGGATCAATCTCAACAGCCAACTGACCATTGGGAATCCGGCCACCCATCTCGTTTTTGTAGTCGACAGGCAGCACAACACGTCCCTTTTCATCAAATGTTGCTTTTTTTTCTGCTGAGAAATCCATGCGTTAATTGTCTATTTTTCAATCGTAAAATTAGTAATTTCTTTCTCCAAATACCACTTTCAGTCACTATTAGTCACTTTTTTCCACCTTCCGATTGACTGAAGAATGTTCATTTATTGTTGATAATCCACATTGTCTTGTTAATAACAACATTCAATCCGCTGTTTTATTGCTTGTTGGCTTGGATTAAAATGTTTTCAACACCCGTTGATAAAACTGATTTGCAAAGATTGAAAATCACAAATGAATGTCAAGGAATACGGAGGTCAATTTTATTTTCTATTTTTCGACATTCAAAACTGAAGCAAATGGATGAGCAGTATCCAAAAGGAATAAAACCGATAGACATTCGAGCGGTCTTTAAAGAAAAGAGTCCTAAACTGGCTAAGCTGATTCCCAGCTTTGTCTACAACTACATCAGCCGGATCATGCACATCCGTGATGTGAATGAGATTCTGGCCAAATACGGAGATCAAAAAGGGATTGAGTTTGTTCACCAGGTCGTCGAACATTTCGAAGTGAAGGAACAAGTTTATGGCGTTGAGAATATTCCGAAAGAAGGCCGCTTTATTTTTGCGTCTAACCATCCACTTGGCGGGTTCGACGGACTGCTGCTGATGTCGAATGTCAACAAACTATTGGGCGATGTGCGTTTTTTGGTGAATGATGTATTGATGAATATTCCGCAGCTCGAAAGTGTCTTTGTGCCCATCAACAAGCAAGGGGGACACAGTCGGGAGATTGCTAAAGTTGTTCACGAGCAATACCAGTCTGATGCGCAGATCTTGATCTTTCCATCGGGTTATGCCTCCCGGAAAATCAAAGGAAGAATTACAGACCTGGAATGGAAAAAGCATTTTATTCAGAAATCGGTTCAATACCAGCGCGATATTATTCCGGTGCATGTGAGCGGGCGAAACTCCAGTTTCTTTTACCGGCTGGCTAACCTTCGCAAGGCTCTGCGCCTGAAATGGAATCTCGAACAGTTCTTCCTGGCCGATGAGACTTTTAAACATCGGGGGCAGGAATTTACCATCACATTTGGACGCCCAATCCCCTGGACCACCTTCGACAAAAGCAAGAAACAAACCGAGTGGGCCAATTTTGTTCGCGACCAAGTCTATTCGATGTCAGAATTAAATAAGCGCTGAATTTAAAGGACTATCGAATCAGTTTCTTAAATAAATTTTTATAGTTTTGTACCTCAACAAAATTAGCGGATTAAGTATGAAAGATATTGTTGCACCGAAGCCCAAAGAAGCAATTATTGCCGAGTTAACCCCGGAAAGGCTTTTGAGGAAGACGAATAAAGGTGCCAATGAGATCTACGTGATTACGCATCACGATTCTCCCAATGTTATGCACGAGATTGGCCGGTTACGTGAAATCACTTTTCGCGATGCCGGAGGCGGGACAGGAAAAGAAATTGACATTGACCAATACGACACCAACGATAATCCATACAAACAACTCATCGTATGGGATCCGGATGCAAAGGAAATCCTGGGTGGATACCGCTACATTATGTGCCCCAACCTCCCGGTTGATGAAAATGGAGACATTTCGCTGGCTACTTCGCGCTTATTTCATTTTTCTGAAGAGTTCAAAAAGAATTACCTGCCCTACACACTGGAGCTAGGTCGTTCATTTGTACAACCAACTTACCAGTCGAGCAAAGCGGGAGCCAAAGCGCTATTCGCTTTGGATAACTTGTGGGATGGACTTGGTGCACTGATTGTTGATCACCCGGAAATGAAATATTTTTTCGGCAAGGTGACCATGTATTCGCACTTTCACTCACAGGCGCGGAACCTGATTCAGTATTTTTTTCTGAAGTATTTCCGCGATCACGAAGGTCTGGTCACACCGAAGAAACCCATGGAATTGCATATGGACATGGAAGCCCTCGAAAAAGTTTTTAATGGTGGCTCGTACAAGGAAGATTATAAAATTCTGACCCAGCAGGTACGCGAGCATGGCGAGAATATTCCGCCGCTGATTAATGCTTATATGAACCTGAGCCCATCCATGAAAACCTTCGGAACAGTGCTGAACGACCGCTTTGGCGATGTGGAGGAAACTGGAATTATCCTGACCATTAAGGATATTTACGAAGCCAAAAAAGACCGCCACATTGAAACGTATATTAAAGGGAAAGAAGATGATTTCCCCACTCCGCGATAACATTCGTGCGATTGAATTTAAGGACATTAAAAAAGCAGGCTTCAAGCCTGCTTTTTTAATGTCCTTATGAGCGATGTTTCAAGTTTAATACGCCCGCCCTTCTTTGCCTTCGACAAAATTGATGAACGAGGTGTTGACGACTTTGTTTCCGCCCGGCGTAGGGTAATTCCCGGTAAAATACCAGTCGCCTTTATCGTTGGGGCAGGCTTCGTGGAGGTTTTCAATACTTTGATATACGATCTCCACCTCAGCTTTGCAGCCTTCGGGCTTCAACAACTCGGCGATTTTCGCCGAAATTTCTTCGGCTGTCGACTGGCGATAGATACCCTTCACGTAATTCATAATCTCCTCTTTCGGCAGATTTTCCTGCTCTTTGCACTTCTGATATACCTCATCAATCACGTGCTGCTTTCCTTTGTCTTTCAGCAGCTCGATAGCTGCGGTAAAAGCAATGAATTTATCCAATACCGCCATGTCAATGCCATAGCAGTCGGGATAGCGAATTTGGGGTGCCGACGACACCACAATGATTTTTTTCGGGTTCAAGCGATCCAGGATTTTCAGAATACTCTTTTTCAAGGTCGTCCCGCGTACAATGGAGTCATCGATAATGACGAGCGTATCCGTATTCTCGCGAATCACGCCATAGGTCACATCGTACACGTGGGCCACCAAGTCGTCGCGGCTGGCATCATCGGCAATAAAGGTACGGAGTTTCACGTCCTTAATGGCAATTTTCTCTACCCGTGGTTCCAGCGAAATAATCGCTTCCAGCTCTTCTTCGCTCATCGTTCCATTTCCGGCGCGGATCAGCTTTTTCTTGCGTTCGAGCAAATGCTGTCTTACCCCCTGCATCATGCCGTAGAATGCTGTTTCGGACGTATTTGGAATATATGAAAACACGGTGTTTTCAATATCGAATTTGATCGATTTCAGAATGGCCGGAGCCAATAAGCGGCCCAGCTGTTTCCGTTCCTGGTAAATATCCTTGTCACTTCCACGAGAAAAATAGATTCGCTCGAATGAACAAGAAACACGCTTGTGGGGAACGCGTATCATTTCGTTCGAAACCACGCCGTTTCGCTTGATAATCAGAGCTTCTCCCGGCTTAATTTCTTTCACCTGATCCGCTTTGACATTCATTACAGTCTGGATTACCGGGCGCTCTGAAGCGACGACCACAATTTCATCATCCTCATAATAATGCGCCGGACGGATTCCCCAAGGATCGCGGGTGACAAAAGCATCGCCATGTCCGACCAATCCCGCAATGGCGTAACCGCCATCCCAGTCTTTGCTGGCGTTCTCCAACACACTTTGAATATCCAGGTTTTCTTCAATCAATGGCGATATTTCCCGGTTTCCATACCCTTCATTTTTGTAGTTCCGAAAGCGGAATTGGTTTTCTTCATCCAGAAAATGCCCGACTTTTTCAAGTACAGTCACCGTGTCGGTGTAATTTTTTGGATGCTGTCCCAGGTCAATCAATTTCTGAAAAAGCTCATCCGTATTCGTCAGGTTGAAGTTGCCGGCCAAGACCAGGGTGCGTGATTTCCAGTTGTTCTGCCGCATCACCGGATGCACAAAATCAATACTGTTGCGGCCAAAAGTACCATATCGCAAGTGGCCGAGGTAAAGCTCGCCCGAATAGGGCAGGTTGTTGTAAACCCATTCGGTGTCATTAATATCGTTGCCGCTCTTGATCGCTTTTTTGACACTTTTAAACACCTTGTCGAAAACATCCTTGATGGGATTTGGCTCAATGGAACGGTACCGGTTAATATACTCTTGTCCCGGTTTAAGGTTTATTTTCACACTCACCACCCCGGCGCCATCCTGTCCGCGGTTGTGTTGTTTCTCCATTAAAAGGTAAAGCTTGTTGATTCCGTATTGCCAGGTGCCGTATTTTTCCTGGTAGTAACTTAAAGGTTTTTTCAGCCGGATTAGCGCAATTCCACACTCGTGTTTAATCGATTCACTCATTGCTCTGTTTGTCGGTATAAAGTTTTGGAAACTGAATAATATCTTTCACTAGGAAAGCATTGGGATAACTCTTTTTGATTTGTTCTTTCAATGCCAGGGCTTCATTTCGGGTTCTGAAATCACCCACCCTGACTTTAAAATCAGGAGTTCGAAAAAGCATGTAGGCCTGTTCATTCGGGTATTTTCGCAAAAATTCGGTTTTCACTTCCATGGCTTGTTCGCGGGCACGCAATCCCGAGCTAAAGAAAATCTCGAGCCGATAACCTTCGGTGCCGTTCAAGCGCTTATTCATGGCAATGTGCCGCTGCAACAAAGTGTCAATCCGGGCATCCTGCCTTACGGGAAGTTGCAGAATACCTGAATCCGGCGAATTGTTGGGGCTGTATGAAGACTCTTGAGCACTTAGACTCAAACAAAAAAGGATAAGTATGATCCCTGTAATTTCAACTTTCATATACTATGGTCCTTTAAAAATGCAAATATAAACTTAATTGATGGAATACAAGAATTGAAGTTTTCAACTGCCTGAAAAAACAAAAAACTTTACATTCGCATCAATCCGTGTGTCAACATAACGCTGGCCTCCTTCAGAAATTTTACATTTCCAATTCTATTTTAAAAGGATAAATTTGCTGGCTGATTTCGAGTGCGATGAAAGTGAAAGAACAATTTATTGAACCCTGTGATTTGAAACCATGAGCAACTTAATTGAAGATTTTCAGGCATACCGTTCAAAAATGAACGAAAAAATTCTGTCGGCCGACAACAAGGTGATGAAGCGAATATACAGTGTTGACACGCTGGCTTACCAGGAAGGTGCATTAAACGTGAAAACCAAAGAAATGCTGGGGTTGGTGTCGAGCATGGTATTACGCTGCGATGATTGCGTTAAATACCACCTTGAGAAATGCCACGAACAAGGCACAAGCACCGAAGAAATATTCGAAGTTTTCAGTATCGCAAACCTTGTGGGAGGTACGATTGTTATTCCTCATACCAGGCGAGCTGTGGAATATTGGGAAGCACTTCAGTTGAAGTGAAGATTAGAATTTTAAACATGAACCATTAATTAGTACAAACATGATTGCAATTAGCGCAACAGACAAAAAACTCACGGCTCCGATGGATCTTCGCTTCGGACGTGCTCCATACTTCTTTGTTTCTGATGGGGAAGAGTCCCGTTTTATCGTAAATCCTTATTGCCACGAGGAGCATGACGTTGCTCCGCGGGTGGTCAAGCTTTTGACTGAGGCCAAGGTTGATAAAATAATTACCGGCGAGGTGGGCCCTAAAGCACATGCCAGCTTGCAAAAGAACAAGATCCAGATCATCATGCTTGACGAAGAACGTGTTAAAATCAGTCAGGTTCTCCGAAAGATTAAATTTTAAACGTCCGCATTCGCGGTGCCAAAATAAAGTTTTCGGTTCATAAAGGGAACGAATGCCAAGACCAGTGCGTGTTGGTATAGTTGTTCGCGGCTCAAACGGTCATGCGTCAAAAGGCCTACAGCACCGTTTTGTTGCTTGGAGTTTTCCTTTTCGAAAACCCTGTCATCGGCGTCGCCCAGCTCCATGCCTTCGAAAATGAGGCGGGCCACTTGGGGTGGCAGCTCAAAGCTTCCAGTCCGCCCCAGCGAATGCTGCTGGCCATCTGACACGGCCATCCAGGCAAAAGCATGCAACTTGCCATCCACTACATCAATTCCACCTTCAATTCCCACATAAAGGTCGGCTTTTTGTGTCCGTTTCATCAGGTTGTCCACCCGGTTTCGAGCTCCGGCCCGGGTTTCACCATCGCTTCGGGGCTGGTGTGAAACATTGGAGGCAATGGCAATTCCCTCTATATCAAAGGGTTCGGAAAAGCATATTTTGAAGGCCTCGGCAACGGCATTCACTTTAACCGGGTTTTGAGAGGCAACCAGAATCTTCATTCCATTAAATCATTTAAAAATTCAGGCAATAAAGCTACTTTTACATTTTATAAACGTCAAACGTTCAACCCTAAAATGATCATCCGGAAGGCAAAAAAAGACGATGCCGGGCAAATCGCGGCTTTTCAACTTGAAATGGCTTTGGAAACCGAAAATCTTCAGCTCGATAAAGATATTGTGAATCGCGGTGTATGCCAGGTATTTAGCGATAGCTCAAAAGGAACCTACTATGTGGTCGAGAAAAACGGGCAGGTGATCGCCTCGCTGCTAACCACCTACGAGTGGAGCGACTGGCGTAATGGCACCGTGCTTTGGATTCAATCGGTTTATGTCCGGCCGCCGTTCCGGGGGAATGGTGTTTATAGGAACATGTACCGGCACATTCAGCAGCTGGTTGAACAGGACGAACAGCTAAAAGGCATTCGCTTGTATGTTGACAAGACCAACAGCCGGGCTCAGCAAGTATATCAAAAACTGGGAATGACCGCGGAACACTACCAATTATTTGAATGGTTAAAAGACTAAGCCATGACACGAAGACCAATTTCACCCGAAGTGAGGCGGCAACTGATTATTGCCCAACGAAATGAGATCACTGAACATCATCTTTACAGTCGATTAGCTGCTGAAGTAACCGATAGGCATAACAGCGAGGTGTTGGCAAAAATCGCGGACGACGAACTCCGGCACTACCACATTTGGGCAAAATATACCGGCCGTGAGGTCAGCCCCAGCCGCTGGGAGATCTTTAAGTTCTACTGGATTGCCCGCTTGTTTGGCATTACGTTCGGCATCAAATTGATGGAAAAAGGCGAAGAAAGCGCTCAGATTAATTACAGCCAGATTGCCAGTGAGGTTCCGGAAGCCGCCGGAATCAGCAAGGAAGAAAATGACCACGAGCAGGAATTGATTCACATGCTGGAGGAGGACAAGCTGAAATACATTGGCTCCATTGTCTTGGGTTTAAACGATGCGTTGGTGGAAATTCTGGGGACGCTGGCTGGCCTGACCTTCGCGCTGCAAAACACCAAAATCGTTGCCCTGACCGGAATTATTGCCGGAATTGCCGGAGCCTTGTCCATGTCTTCGTCCGAATACCTGTCAAACCGTTCTGAAGGAAATGAAGAAGGCGCGGTGAAGTCAGCCATCTTCACAGGGCTGGCGTACCTTTTTGCGGTGGTGTTTCTGGTGGCGCCCTACCTTGTTTTTAGCTCGCCGTTTGTGGCCCTGCTGGTGGCTGTGGCTGACTCCATTTTTGTCGTCTTTATCTACAGTTACTATATTTCCATTGCCAACGATCAACCGTTCCGGAAGCGATTTCTGGAAATGGTGATACTAAGCACCGTGGTGGGATTAATTTCGTTTGGTCTGGGCTATTTGGTTCGCATTGCATTTGGAATTGAGGTCTAAAACAATCCGGAATCAGGACTTGTTGATTTGAGAAAGGAGGACGACTGTGAGTTATTACCTGACAAAACTGATCGCCGAAGGAGAACACCAGAAGCAAGATTTCAAATACTGCATCAGCGACTCCAGAAAGATTGCCAGATCGTTGGTGGCTTTTGCCAATACCGACGGCGGACGGCTGCTTATTGGGGTGAAAGATAATGGCAACATTGCAGGAGTGCGGTCGGAAGAAGAATATTACATGGTGGAGGCCGCTGCAAAAATATTCAGCCAACCGGAGATTGATTTTAAAACACGACAACACCTGGTTGATGGAAAAACCGTGCTGGAAGTTACCGTTGAACCAAGCCATAATAAGCCACATTATGCCCAGAACGAACGGGGAAAATGGCTGGCTTACTTTCGTCAAAGAGACGAAAATAAACTGGCCAATGCCATCATGATCGAGGTTTGGAAAAAGCAAAAGCGGAGCGATGGCATTCTACTGGCCTATTCGGACACAGAACAGTTTCTGCTTGATTTTTTGGAGAAGAATGAAACCATCAGCCATGCCGCATTCAGCCGGAAAGCTCAAATTACCTATAGGCAGGCCGCACAAATCCTCTCAGATTTAATCGTTCTGGGAATTATTGAAATAAAAACCGATGAAAAAATAATTCGCTATGCCCTGTCAGAAAAGTTCGACCGGGATGAATGGAATGCTGAAAAATATCAGTAAGTAGATCCGTCCCGCCTAGCAACCGGGAAAAATTAATCCTCTTTTAATTTGCCGATTAAACTTTTCGTCTTCAAATCAGTTTACCTTGTTGTACATGAACTAAAAGTATGAATCACCTGATCCGTTACTCTTTTCTTATTCTGCTGACCATGGGGCTTTTCGCCCAATGCTCACAAGAATCTTCCGATTTTCCGGAGGAAGAAGAAATCCTGAAAGATAACGCCATCAAACCCCGTGATTTTCTTTCCGAAGATCAATACGATCAACTGGTGGTTCAACTGGTGTATGTGGAAGGCTACAAGCCCGAAAGCAACTCCACCTACCATTTGGCTTCGTTCTTACAGCAGCGGCTGAACAAAAGCGGTGGAATTACCATGAGTTCAAAAGCGATTGAATCGCCCGGCAAAAGCAGCTACTCCATTGCTGACCTTCGAGACTTGGAAGAGACACTCCGGACACATGCAGCCACCGACAAAACTTTGACGGCCTGGATCATGATTGTGGATGGCGACTACTCGGAAAATGAAGGCGATGCCAAAACCCTGGGGGTCGCTTATGGCCCAAGCTCCATGGCTCTCTTCGGAAAAACGGTACGCGATTTTAGTGGCGGACTTGGGCAGCCTTCACATCATGTGCTTGAAACCACCGTTTTGAAGCATGAATTTTGCCATGTACTTGGATTGGTGGACAACGGGACACCTATGGTTGAAAATCATTTGGATACGCAACATGGAAAACATTGCAGTAACCAAGACTGCCTGATGTATTATGCCGCGGAAACCAGCGACTTTATCACAAACTTTTTTGCTGAAAGCGTGCCCTCGCTTAAAGCGCAATGCCTGAATGATTTAAAAAACAATGGTGGAAAGTAACCCGGCAAGTTTCACCAAATCTTAATCATTTACACATGATTACTTGCATTTTTATCGCTAGTTTTGAAACGAGAAGAAAAGAATACAAACGAAACCGGCTTCGCCAACTGGCAGATTGGCAGGTTCTCCAATTATTAACCTAAATCAAATTAAATACGTTTACGATGAGAAGTTTATTGTTTGCTATCGTGTGTTTTCTGATCGCCTTTCCAGCATTGGCACAAGAAAACTACAAAACACGTTCGAAGGAAGATTCCCTAAAAATCTACATTGGTAAATCCACTTACGAGGTCAAGACCTACACGGAAAACCATAAAACACAAAAGCCCAGAAACATCATTTTCATGATTGGAGACGGCATGGGTGTTTCGGCCGTTCATGCAGGAATGACGGCTAACGGTGGTCGGTTATTTCTACATAACTTCAAGCATGTTGGTTTTATCACAACCCATTCGGCCAGGAACTACGTCACCGACTCGGCAGCCGGAGGAACAGCCCTGTCCAGCGGTTACAAAACATACAATGGCGCCATTGGTGTTGATACCGATACGGTTGCCCAACCAACGATTTTGGAAAAAGCCGATGGTAAAGGTTTCGCCACCGGGCTGGTGTCCAGCTCTGCTATTACTCATGCCACGCCGGCCTCGTTTATCGCTCACCAGCCGTCGCGTAACCATTACGAAGCCATTGCCGGCGATTTCCTGAAGACCGACATTGATGTGTTTATCGGTGGTGGCTACAAGCATTTCACGGAGCGGGAAGATGGCCGAAACCTGGCTCGCGAACTGGAAAGCAAAGGTTACACCGTGCTTCAGGATATGAAGGAAATTGACCGGTTCAAATCAGGTAAATTGGCCGGATTAACAGCTCTTGAGCACAATCCAGGAGTAGATGAGCGCAAAGATATGCTACCACGGGCCACTGGCAAAGCTATTGAATTGCTCAGCCATAGCGAAAACGGATTCTTTCTGATGGTTGAAGGCTCCCAGATTGATTGGGCGGGACACCAAAACAACACCATTTACCTGGTTGAAGAGATGCTCGATTTTGATCATTGCATCGCCAAAGCGCTGGAGTTTGCTTCGAAAGACAACGAGACGCTGATTGTTGTTACGGCCGATCATGAAACAGGAGGCTTGGGAATCAACAATGGTGACTACGCCAGGAAAACCGTTAACGGCGAGTTTACCACCGGAGGACATACTGGCGTGATGGTTCCGGTTTTTGCTTTTGGCCCGGGAGCGGAGCACTTTACCGGAATAATGGACAACACCGACATTCCGAAGAAAATGATGGAGCTGTTGGGCTTGTAACTTGACGATTGGTCTTGATTATTGGAAGATTGGGTATTAGTGATCAGTTCCTTGGATAAATAGTTATTTGTCATTGGAGGTCATTAGATAGTCATTCATCGCAGGTGTTTGGACTTGCAGACTGATAATTGACGCGTCGACAGCTTGGGACCCGAAACTCGGATACTAGGTGAAAATCAAATAAACAAAAAAGCGCTTAAAATCAATGATTTAAGCGCTTTTTTGTTTTCCCGAAATATCAAAGAAAAACGCTTATTATTCAAGAAAAATGCGACAAAATAGAGACCTATGGTTAAATAGACCCGACAGGTATCGCTAATCTCCGTAATTAACTGATTCATTTAATATTAATTGACGCCAGTTGGTTCGTTTTGCTGTTTGAAAAGTGCCTTCTATAATATAATTTTAAGCAGTGAAGCGAGACCTAAATTTTAAAATTTATGGATTATGAGGATTACAATAGTATTTTTACTCAAGGCTTCGAAGAAAAAACAGGATGATATTTGCCCAATTTATGCCAGATTTACCTATAAAGGCAAACGGGCAGAAATATCCACAAAAGTATTTACCGAAAAAGGAGCATGGGATACCGTGAAAGAAAGAATGGCGGGATCTTCGAACTAGGCTAAAACGATCAATAATCGTTTGGATAAGATTGCCACCAATATCCTGGATATTTATAACCAGTTTGAGGCCCAGAATAAAAGCTTCAATGTAACTGACATAAAGGATAAACTGTGTGAAATTGACTCTGAACACGGGATAGTAGAAATGTTCGACACCTACATGCATACCATTAAAGCCAATATTGGCAAAGGCTTTTCTGCAACAACTCTGAAACACTATAAAACCTCAAGGACCCGGCTGGTGAATTTTCTTTCTGATATCCACAATAAGAATGAATGGGCATTGAAATCGATAGACTACAAATTTATTAATGCTTTTGACGCGTACATGAAAACCAAGTTCAATAATAGTGTTAATACCGCCTGGTGTTACCACAAACACATGAAGAAAGTACTCAATTTAGCCGTTGCGATGGATTACATTTTGATAAATCCCTATGTGAAATTCCAAGTGAAAACCGAAAAACCAAAACGTGAATATCTCACATCGAACGAGCTAAATGAAATACGCAAGAAAAATATTGAAATTGAACGTCTTAACACTGTTTGAAGTCTTTTTCTTTTTGCTTGTTACACAGGCCTTTCCTATGCAGACATCTCAAAACTGGCAAAGTACCATATACGGACGGGAAATGATGGCAACCAATGGATTATTATTGACAGAACTAAAGCAGGAGAAATACGAATGTTGTCCAGGGAATTATACTTACCAAAAACAAGCTGATTTTTAATGGTTCATAAGTTGACCGGCAGTTTAGTTACTCAAAAATAGACTACCGGTTGGATCAAAATAAACTACAGGAATATTTTAAGGTCATTCAAAATCCATCGCTTGACTATGAATTTCAAAAGTTAATTAGAGACGGGCCTATTCCGGCTGAGAAAGATCAGGAAAGGCAGCGTAAAAAAGAATCAAATCAAAGAATTGAACCACAAAAGAAAAAGAACAGAGGGTACCGAATGTGAAAATTTGCATGGGTTTCCCAAATCTTCAACAATTTGATTTCAATTCAGGCAGACGTCAAAAGCTTACGGCATAAACGCAGCCAGCAAATTGACAAGAGTTTTGAAATTGTTGATTCTCTTTGCTGCTAAGCTTCCTTTCTCATGCTTCGAAAGGAAGCTTAGCAGCAAAGTATGAGTAAAAACACGTGCCAATTTACTGTCCTCCAACGCCTACTTTCAGTCCATTTATATCCGTTTCCTTTTGCCTCATGCCTGAATTGGAAAGAGCGGGTGTTTACGATTTGAGATTAAGAATGGATTTGGAAAATAATTAAAATGGGAATATTTTTCTTTTCATTGGCACCAAAAGTCGGTAGAAAAAGTGTACTTGGAAAATGCAAACAGGGCGCTTATATCAATGTATAGGTTTGTATCGTCTGAACTGACCATATTGGGGCTACAAAAGTGATCTTTATAGCTTGTGCGCCAATTTAGATATAAAAGTGTCGATTAAGTTCGACAAAAACATTGCTAATGTGTCGAATTGAATAGACAGAAAAGGTCAAATAGATGTAAGGTCACAAACATAACTTCACAACAATAATTCAAATAAGTCTGAAAATATCCAAATAATTATAAAAAATTCAAGTACATTTGAAAAAATACACTAAATAAAAATAAACTCAACTATGGCTGAAAAAATTGCAAGTATATTTGAGAAAACAAAAAGATATAATGCCTGGGAAGGACAAACAATACAGATCGGTTATGAGCGTAAGCAATATCTTGAAAAAATAGCTGGATTTCTGGATACTCGTTTGGTAAAAGTACTGGTAGGTCAACGTCGATCCGGAAAGAGTTATCTGTTACGACAAATAATGAATTATCTCATTACGAATAAGAATGTTGATCCAAAGAATTTGTTCTTTTTGAATAAGGAATTTATTGCATTTGATGAAATACAAACAGCTTCAGACTTAGAGGAGTTGTTTTCCATTTATCGAACTCAATTGCAGGTAAAAGGAAAGATCTATATTTTTCTTGATGAAGTGCAAAATATTGAAGGATGGGAAACCTTTGTTAATTCATATTCTCAGGATTTTACACAGGATTACGAGCTATTTGTTTCCGGCTCAAACTCTACTTTATTATCAGGAGAATTAGCAACATTACTATCAGGCAGATATGTTGAATTTGAGATCTTGCCTTTTGATTATTCCGAATTTTTGGATGTAAGGGAATTAACTCTGGGAAAGGAAGGTTTTCTTGAATATCTTAAAACCGGAGGTTTACCTGAATTGTTTCATCTTAATTCAGAAGAACTTAAACGCAATTACATAGCCAGTTTAAAAGATACTGTCATTTTACGCGATATACTGGACAGACATAAAATTAAGGATTTACCATTACTGGAAGAACTATTTAAGTTTCTTGCGGTTAATATAGGAAACCTGACATCGATAAGTAATATTATCAGTTATTTTAAAAGCAAACAGAAAAAAACAAATTATGAAACTGTTTCAAGTTATGTGCAGTATTTAACTGATGCCTTTATTTTTCATCAGGCAGATCGTTTTAATTTACGAGGGAAACAAGTACTCGGAGGTGCCTGTAAATATTATCTGAATGATTTGGCTTTTAAAAATTTCTTGTTTGGATTTCTTCCGACAGATGTAGAATATAATCTTGAAAATTACGTTTACCTGCAACTAAAACGTATGGGATATGAAGTGCAGGTTGGAGTATTAAATAATCTCGAGATTGATTTTATTGCCCAAAAGGTTGATAGGATAATTTATGTTCAGGTATGCTATTTATTAAACAACGAAAATGTTATAAACAGAGAATTTGGCAACCTTTTACAGATAAAAGATAACTATGAAAAGTATGTTGTTTCTCTTGATGATATGAAATATTCGAACTATGAAGGTATTCTTCATCTACATCCGTGGGAATTAGTCAACATTTGAATAAGTAGTAATATTTTTGTATTTTTAAGCTACAATACATTGAAAATGAACCATTGAGAGACAAAAACGAGACCTTGCGATTTACATTGAAGTAACACGTGGATTATAAGCGCATGATCGGGGAGATTCGATTCCCGCCTCGAGACGGGTCTTTCGAAAACTAAAAGCTTAAAAAACTATTGTGGGAAACACGCTTTCTTTCAATAGTTTTTTACTTTTAGGGCCTCAATGAAATAAATTGAAGCTTATGAACTCCTCCATGGAAGTTTTGGATCATGTGCGGTTGAACTTTTCACCTTCAGGGTTGCTCTTTTTGAACATCGCGCTGGCATTCATCATGTTTGGGGTGGCGTTGGGAATCAAACTAAGTGATTTTACAGACATTATTCAGAAACCAAAATCAGCCATTACCGGAATTATCTCACAGTTTTTACTGCTTCCGCTATTGACTTTCTTATTGGTCATCATTTTGAAACCAGCGCCCACAATTGCGCTTGGGATGATTCTTGTCGCATCGTGCCCCGGAGGAAATATTTCCAACTTTATGAGCTCTATGGCCAAAGCCAATGCTGCTTTGTCGGTGAGCCTGACGGCGTTTGCAACTCTCAGTGCCGTGTTTATGACCCCGCTCAATTTTGCCATCTGGGGAAATCTCTATGTGAAATTTTACAACAACCAGTCGGCTCAGGCCTTACTTCGCCCGCTCGAAATTGATCAGTACCAGATGTTCGAAACGGTATTCATTTTATTGGGAATCCCGGTTATTCTGGGGGTTTTGTTTGCTTCCAGATTTCCGGAAACCACAAAAAAAATCATCAAGCCACTTCGAACGGCTTCGCTGCTGTTTTTTATCGTGATGGTCATTGCCATGCTTTCGGCTAATTTCAGTCATTTCATGAGGTTTGTTCATCTGGTGTTTTTCATCGTGCTTATTCATAATGCACTGGCGTTAGGCACTGGATTTGCTTTCAGCACGCTCATGCGCCGACCATCAGCCGACCGCCGGGCCATTACTATTGAAACCGGCATCCAGAACTCCGGCTTAGCTTTAGCGCTGATGTTCAACCCGAAAATTTTCCCTCCTGAACTGGAGTTGGGAGGCATGGCAGTTATTGCTGCCTGGTGGGGAATCTGGCATATTATCAGTGGATTGACTATGGCTGGTTTGTGGGCTAGAAAACCGATAATCGCTTAGTATGAAGAAATGGTCATTGGGATACGCCTTCCTTAAACAAATTGTACGTCTGGCCTTGTGGTTGAGCCACAGGAGCATCACTGTCATTGGCTTGTCAAAAATTCCGAAAAACAAACCTTTGATCTTTGCCCCCAATCACCAGAACGCCCTGATGGATCCACTGGCTGTATTGTGCACCAATCATACGCAACCGGTGTGGCTGGCCCGCGCCGATATTTTTAAACTCCCGATCACGCGTCCGATTCTGCGGTTCCTGAAAATTCTGCCGGTTTATCGTATTCGCGATGGAAAGGAAAACCTGGGCGAGAATGAGCGGATTTTTGAACGGGCCATCGATATTCTGGAACACAACAAAGAGCTGGCACTTTTCCAGGAAGCCGGCCACTCAGGGAAAAGACAAATGCTTGCTCCCAAAAAAGCCATTCCCCGAATCGCCTTCTTAGCGGAAGAAAAAAATAACTTTCGACTGAACCTGCTCATAATTCCGGTAGGGATTTACTACAGTCACTACTGGCACTTTAACCGTGAATTGCTGGTCAATTATGGTGAACCGATTAAGGTGAGCGAATATGAAGAGGAGTTTAGGCTCGATCCTCAGAAAACAACCCTGAAATTGCGCAACGAAATTACCAGTCGCATCGAGGCGCTTACCATCAATATTCGGAGCAAGACCCATTACGACAATTATGAGTTGATGCGCGAGTTGCTTGCCACGAAGTTAGGTGATACTAATTCACACTATGGCAGCGGAGTTGAAGCTCGCTTTTACCGCGATCAGCAAATCATCAAAATGCTGGAAGAAAAAGAGCTTGAACAAGCCGGGGAATTTCAAACGCTTCATAAGCAGTTGGATCACTTCCGCGAATCACTGAAGAAACTCAACATCAGCAGCGAGCAATTGGATCGGGAGCGAATTGCGATGTGGTATCTTGTCACTCAAAGCTTGATTGGCCTGGCTCTTACACCGTTGGTTTTAATGGGCTATTTACTCCATCTGATCCCATTTTTTCTGCCTCGCTATTTCATTCAGAAAAAGATTAAAAATCCTGAGTTTTTTAGCACCTTCCAATTTGTGGCCGGTCTGCTCATTTATCCATTGGTGGCCATCGCACTGGGGCTGGTCGCCTATTGGTATACTGGCTACGCTGCTTGGGGAGTCCTGGTTCCGGCCGCCTACTTGTTATTGGGCAAGCCGGCCTTTGCTGGCTTGAAGTACCTTCAGGAACTGATGACCAATTGCCGCGTGTATCGCTTTACACAGAGGAATAAAGATGAGGCCATCAGGCTGTTTAACCAAAAGTCGGAACTCAGCAAGAAACTCTCAACCTTGCTTAATAGCTGATTTTTTCTACTTTTGCGCCCAATCTTTTTGCGATGGACTACCTCACACTCATCATTCTTGCAATCGGCTTATCGTTCGATTCGTTTGCCGTATCGGTCATTAGTGGGCTCAACCTACCCCGGATTCAATTTTTTCAGGCATCCCGGCTGGCCTTCGTTCTGGCATCCTTTCAAGCCATTATGCCTTTGTTGGGGTGGGGACTTCAAAGCAGTGTCCGAACGCTGATTGATCCGATTGACCACTGGATTTCCTTTGTTCTTCTTGCAGGAATTGGATTGAAAATGGTGCATGAGAGTTTTTCCAAAGAAGAAACCCCAAGCATAAAGAACCCGCTGAATTTTCGGGTGGCGTTTTTCCTTGGGCTAGCTACCAGCATGGATGCCCTGGTTGTTGGATTCAGCGTGGGCAACCTCCTCGCAAAAATCATGATAGCCATCCTGATTATTGGCTCAGTGACTTTCTTCGCATCGATGACCGGCATTTTGATTGGGAAAAAAACCGGCCCGCACATCAGTCGCTACGCTGAATTGGCAGGAGGCTTGATCCTGTTGTCGATCGGGTCAAAAATTTTATTGGAACACATTTTTCTGGCTTGATGTATTTCTATAAAGTTTTGTATATTCACCTCTCATTAAGGTTGCCGGGCAGGACCATGTTCTCTTACTTGCTTTGATGCCAACAAATTGAAAGAATGAAGCACAACAGGACACCATTCACCGTATTTATTTGCCAGTGAGACACGAAATTGGGCCATATTTGATTACCCCGCTGCTCCTCGTTCTTATTTTTTCAGGGGTAGCCGGACTGATCATTAGTGTTTACCTGCTTAAATACAAACGATCACCCGGGATACTCTACCTGTCGCTTATGCAGTTTGCGACGGCCACATGGGCGTTTTTTTATGGATTGGAATTTGCTGCTACTGATCTGAACCTGAAAATCTTTTGGTCTAAATTCTCTTACATCGGCATTGTTTTCGCGCCTGTCTTTTTTTATTTTTTTAGTATCTATTTTGCTTCCAAGCAGACCAGGCTGAGTAATACGGTCAAAGCTGGATTAATCGGGTTGGCGGTGCTATTCCTAATTTCAGTTTTCACCAACGATCTTCATGGCTTACATTGGGCCGGTTATCACATTAATCCGGAGAATAATACAACAATCTACCACTACGGTATTTCCTTCTGGCTGGTTTTTGCATTTTCCTATACGCTCCTGATTTTAAGCATTGCCAACATCGTCCCCTTGCTATTCAATTTTCCTGAAAATTTTCAGGGGCAGATTCTTTTGCTGGTCGGAGCCTGTCTGTTTCCCGTCACAGGCAACCTGCTGTATGTTTTCAATATCGGTCCCATTGCCGGATTTGATTGGACGCCTATCTTTTTTGTCTTTTCAGGAATGATTTTAACATACATCAATGTTCGCTACGGTACGTTTGACCTAATTCCATTTGCACGGAATAAATTTTTGGACATACTCCCTGACGGGATTGCCATTGTTGACCGAAACCACCGGATTGTCGATGTAAACCCGTCTTTTCTGAGCTTGACCCAGCAAGATAAAAACGCCATTCTGGGTAAATTATTGGTGGAGGCTTTCCCGAAGCAACAATCGCTTATTGAGCAGCTGTCCAATAGAAAGACCATCGAACCTGTGGAGCTGGAGGCGCAAATCAACGGCAAAACCATTTTTTTCGACCTGCGGGTGACACCATTATACGATCAAAAGGAGAAACTTTCGGGCCGACTGTTCACCTTGCGCGACATTACCGAAAAAACCGTTTACGAGCAAAAAATCAAAGAGGCCAACCAACAACTCAAGCTCGAAATTGAAGAAAAAGAGAAACTGATTGCCGATCTGGATGCTTTTGACCACACTGTAGCACACGATCTTAACAACATTATCGGAGCCATTGTCACGTCAACGGATCTCCTTCACTACGAATTGGAGCAGAAAAACTACGCGAACCTGGAAGAAGTGACTGACCTGATTCAGCTTTCGGCCAACAAGTCGTTCCATGTCATCAAAGAATTGCTGACTCTGGCCAGTGTCAGACAACAGGATGTTAAGACCGATCGGGTTGACATGCTTCAGATCTTTGAAGAGAGTGAAAAACGCCTGGTCGACATGATCAAGTCGTCAGGCGCTCAAATCATAAAGCCAGGCGATTGGCCATCCGCGTGTGGCTATGGCCCCTGGATTGAGGAGGTTTGGGTAAACTTTTTGAGCAACGCCATCAAGTATGGCGGTGATCCGCCGGTGATCGAGCTGGGAGCCAACCAGTTTTACAGCCAGAAAAAAATTCGTTACTGGATCAAGGATAACGGTAACGGCTTGACGAAAAGCAAGCAAAAGAAGTTGTTTAAGAAGTATGAGCGATTCAACCAAACCCATATTGAGGGGACGGGACTGGGGCTCTCCATTGTGAAGCGCATTGTGGAAAAGCTGGGAGGTGAAGTTGGCGTGATCAGCAACGGTATCCCGGGCGAAGGATGTGTGTTTTATTTCACACTTCCACAGGAATAGTTCGTTTTATGTCTTCACGAAGGAACCAACTCCGGAAGAGACCATGAGAGGAGCCTGAGAAGATACAGCGAGAAACTCGGAACGTGAAAGCCTAAACTCCTGCTACCCGCGCTTCTTCTTTTTCCGTTGCTTGCGTTCTTTACCCAAATTTTTGTTGCCGCTTGCTTTTTCATGCGGCCGGCGCTTCTTTTCGTGAAAAGCTCCCTGGTAATCGGGGTCGTCCATCTTTTTCTGGCGGTCAATTTCACGCATCTGCTCCTGGTGTTCTGACTTCCCGGTCGGTTCAATCACCAAATCTTCGGGCAGTGGTTTTTCCTCGATGGGCATACGGATCACTTCTTCAATCTTTTTCAGGTGATATTCTTCCGAAGGATTGATAAGTGTGATGGCTTCGCCATGATTATTGGCTCGTGCCGTTCGTCCGATGCGGTGAACGTAATCCTCGTAGCGCTGGGGCAGGTCAAAATTGATGACGTGCGTAATCAGCGAAACGTCCAGCCCACGGGCCGAAACATCCGTCGAAATCAGGATCCGAAGCTCACCGTCTTTAAAAGCCTGAATGGCATTCATCCGGGTATTCTGTCCCTTATTGGAGTGAAGGATACGCTTTTCGCCCTCCGTCTTTCGCTTAATTACTTTATACACCATTTCAGCGTTCTCTTTGGTGCGTACAAAGATCAGTACACGATTAAAGACTTCTTCGTCCTGCAGCCAGTGGCGAACCAGGTTTAGCTTGGTTTTAAAATTCGGGACTTTATAGTAGGATTGCTTGACCAACTGTGCAGGAGTAGCCGATGGAGATACTTCCACCCGCTCCGGGAAGTCGAGAAACTCCTGGGTCATCAACTCCACTTTTTCATCGAATGTGGCCGAAAATAGAAGGTTCTGGCGTTTTACCGGAATGATTTCCAGCAACTGCCGGATCTGTGGCATAAAACCCATATCGAGCATGCGATCGGCTTCGTCGATCACCAGTGTCTTGATTTTTTTTAGAGAGACGGCTCCTGCATGGTACAAGTCGCGCAAACGCCCGGGCGTAGCCACCAAAATATCAATGCCGGGTTCTATAAGCGCGGCATGTTTGGTCCAGCCAACACCACCATAAACAGCCGCATGGCGAATATCGCTGTAGCGGGTCAGCTCCTCAATATCGTCTCCCACCTGGATGGACAACTCGCGTGTGGGCACTAAAATCAAGACCCGGGGATCAAGTCCCTCCGCTTTCACCAACTTCATAAATATCGGCAGCAGGTAGGCAGCCGTTTTGCCGGTCCCGGTTTGTGCAACGCCAACCACGTCGGCGCCCGATCGAATAACCGGAATGGCTTTCTCTTGTATGGGAGTAGGACGTTCGAACCCTAACTCATCCAACACTTTCAAGATCGATTTATTAACTTTTAATTCGCTGAAACTTGTCATAGTTTGCAAAGATACACTTTTATAGTTTCCGAATTACAGATGGAGTTCTAGACGGATACTGAGACGCCGGAAGTGGGATGCTCGGTTTTGGATGAAAGAATCTGTACGGACATGACGCTGATTGGTGATGATTGTCAATGGATGTTTGATGCTCGGCTTGTTTTTTATAACTTGTGGCTTGGGTAGATTATATTTTTAGTCATACTGGTTTTTTCCTGTGTCTCTGTCCTATCAGAGCGCTGAGCATTTTTACTGTTTTTAAACATTGTTATCGTAAGCGATAGATGGATTAAAGTCAGTTTTTAAGGTATTTTTCATCTTTTCCTTTGTATATAGCAATAGGTTATTCGTTTTGAAATAAAATAAACAAGATGAGAGCAGATTTCAATGAATTTATGATGGCTTTAAAAGCCAAAACGCCGGGTGAAAACGAGTTTCATCAGGCTGTTCAGGAGGTGGTTGAATCCATATGGGATGTATACATTAAAAATCCAAGGTATAAAAAAGCAAAAATTTTGGAACGTATGGTTGAGCCCGAACGCGTGATCATGTTCCGTGTGCCTTGGATCGATGACCTGGGCGAAGTTCAGATTAACCGGGGTTACCGGGTGGAATTCAATTCAGCACTGGGGCCCTATAAGGGTGGTTTACGGTTTCACCCTACCGTAACGCTTTCCATTCTGAAGTTCCTGGGATTTGAGCAAACATTTAAAAACAGCCTCACAACGCTGCCGATGGGCGGTGGAAAAGGAGGATCTGATTTTAGTCCAAAAGGAAAGTCCGATAATGAGATCATGCGTTTTTGTCAAAGTTTCATGACTGAATTACAACGACATATTGGCCCAAATACCGATGTTCCTGCCGGGGATATTGGTGTTGGCGGTCGGGAAATTGGTTATTTATTTGGACAGTACAAACGCATTCGGAATGAGTTTACCGGCGTTTTAACCGGCAAGGGACTGGCATGGGGTGGAAGCTTGATTCGTCCGGAAGCTACAGGTTACGGTGCAGTGTACTTCGTACAGCACATGCTTGAGTTGCTTGGAAAGAAAATTGCCGGACATTCGTTTGCCGTTTCGGGTTTTGGAAATGTGGCTTGGGGAGCAATCATGAAAATTAATGAGCTGGGCGGTAAAGTTGTCACGATCTCCGGGCCCGATGGCTATATCTACGATCCGGCCGGAATAAGTGCGGAGAAGGTCGATTACTTGCTGGAGTTGAGAGCAAGTAACAACGATATTGTGGAGCCCTATGCTGACGAGTTTGATGCCGAATTCTATCCGGGAAGAAAACCTTGGGAGCAGAAAGTTGATATTGCTTTGCCTTGCGCCACCGAGAATGAGCTTGATGTGGGAGATGCAAGCCTGCTGGTTTTAAATGGCTGCTTTTTATTGGCGGAAGTTTCCAACATGGGCTGCACGGCCGAAGCAGCCGAATTTCTGATGGAGAAAATCAGCTATGCTCCCGGCAAGGCTGTTAATGCAGGAGGAGTGGCTGTTTCAGGTCTGGAAATGACACAGAACAGTCAGCGTTTGAACTGGACCCGTGAGGAGGTTGATGCGCGCTTACATCTGATTATGCGCGAAATTCACGATACCTGTGTGCGTTTTGGGCGTGAGGGCGATCGGATCAACTATGTAAAAGGCGCCAATGTTGGCGGTTTTGTGAAAGTTGCCGATGCCATGCTGGCTCAAGGGGTTGTTTAGCAGTTTTTTGACTTTTCCTGGTCCTCTTTTCAAAGCAACGTTTAGCTGACCATAGGTTGAATTATCAATTAGATAATATTCGGGTTAAGGTTAGCTAAACGAAATTGGCTTTCTTTGAGCCAAATTTTTGAAATGTTGATTGATACACACGCGCATATTTATTCGGAAGAGTTTAATGATGACATTGACGAGGTGATTACCCGGGCCTACGACAGTGATGTCCGGAAGGTAATTTTACCTAATATTGATAGCTCATCTGTCAAGAAGATGCTGGATTTGGCCGACCAATATCCACAGATTTGTTATCCCCTTATGGGGCTGCATCCTACATCGGTGGGCGAGGACTATCAGGAGGAGCTGGAGTTGGTTGAGTTTTGGCTTAAGAAGAGGAAGTTTTACGGAATTGGTGAGATCGGAATTGATTTATATTGGGAACGGGCTTTTTTGGAGCAGCAGATCATTGCCTTTCGGCATCAACTTCAATTGGCAAAGAAATATCAATTGCCCGTCGTTCTTCATGTTCGCGATTCGTTTGAAGAGGTCTTTGAAGTTGTTCAAGAAGAAATAGAGCCTGGGTTGACAGGAGTTTTTCATAGTTTTACTGGTTCGGTCGAACAGGCTGCTCGAATCACTGACCTGGGGTTTAAAATAGGAATTGGTGGTATTGTTACTTTTAAAAATAGCGGATTGGATGAAGTGGTTCGTCAGATTGATCCCAAACATCTGATTTTGGAGACGGACGCACCCTATTTGACGCCGACTCCGTTTCGCGGAAAACGAAATGAAAGTTCCTACCTGATCCATATCGCCCGAAAAATTGCTGAGCTGCATGATCTGTCCGTACACGAGGTTGCCAGAATTACTTCTGTAAACGCTGTAAATTTATTCGGGATTTAGAGAGATGTTTGCTTAACTTTGAGCTTAAATGCTAGCAGGTGAATAGTCAATCAATACTTATAATCTATACTGGCGGAACCATTGGTATGGTCCAAAAAAACGGACGGGGAGCTTTGGCCCCGGTCCGGTTTGATCAAATCGCAGATGAGGTCCCTGAATTAAGGCGGTTAGGCTGCCATTTGGAGTCCATCACATTTAATCCACCCCTGGATTCGTCGGATATGTCACCCAAAACCTGGGGGCGGTTGGCTAAAATGATTCAGCAAAACTACCGGAAATTTACCGGTTTTGTCATTTTGCACGGAACCGACACCATGGCGTATACCGCATCAGCCCTAAGCTACATGCTGGAGAATTTGGATAAACCCGTAGTGATGACGGGTTCACAACTCCCTATCGGGGTTTTGCGCACTGATGGTAAGGAAAACCTGATCACAGCTATCGAAATTGCCGCAGCCCACGAGAATGGAATAGCCGTGGTCCCGGAGGTCTGTATTTATTTTGACAATAAATTATACCGGGGAAATCGGGTAGTCAAGCGGCATGCCGATCATTTTAGTGCCTTCGATTCTGTTAATTATCCCATTTTGGCCAAAGCAGGAGTCGATATTAAATTCTTTCACGAGAACATTTATCACCCGCAGAATAAGGGAATATTAAAAGTAAGTTCTAATTTTGATGACCGGGTTGTCATTCTGAAAATATTTCCCGGAATGAACCGGGAGATATTTGAACAAATTATCAATATATCCAGTATAAAAGGAGTGGTGCTTGAGACTTTTGGTTCGGGGAATGTTCCTACCCTAAGTTGGTTGATTCGAGTGGTGAGAAAAGCAATCCGACGCGGAGTGATTTGCGTGAACGTAACACAATGTCAGGGCGGAACCGTGAAGATGGGGCAGTATCAAACCAGTCGTGAATTGAAAAGAATCGGTGTTGTAAGTGGTAAAGACATGACCACCGAAGCAGCTGTTACCAAGCTCATGTTCTTGCTTGGGCAAGCTTTGAGTCATGAAGATATCAAGTTGCATTTACGTAAAAATTTGAGTGGGGAAATAAGTGAGTAGCTTATTTCTTTTTCACAATTTTTTTGTATTTTGCAGCCCTGAAAAAATTGGTGCCAGGAAATATTGGAGAGGTGCAGGAGTGGCTGAACTGGCACGCCTGGAAAGCGTGTGTACCCCTAAAGGGTACCGAGGGTTCGAATCCCTCTCTCTCCGCTGACAGGCTTAAGTTCTTTCTAAAAGAATGGCGATTGTCATGTTCAGTTAATAGTCAATAAATAGGCTTAATGCCTTTTTGTTCAGTTAATTAAAAAACAAATAGTATTATAAAAATTAAAATTCAGAAGATTTACTAATTAAAATTAAAACCAATGATGAAAAAACTATTTGCGTTTATAGCAGTTCTTGGGATGCTTTATATTGGAGCATCGAACAATGCCGTTGCTCAGGACGATACAGCCGAACAAGCAACAACCGAAGCAGCAGCTCCTGCCGTTGATTTAGCCGCTGATGCGGAAGAAGAAGCTGCAGCTGCAGCCGAAGAAGGCAAATCGCTTCACAGCCAGTTGAAGCAAAAGTTCATTGAAGGTGGTCCAACTTTCATGTCTTTTGTATTAATTACCTTGATTTTAGGTCTTGCCCTTGCTTTGGAAAGAGTAATCTACCTGAATCTGTCAACGACAAATACCAAGAAATTGTTGGTGAATGTTGAAGAAGCACTTGACAATGGCGGTATTGAAGCAGCAAAAGAAGTTTGTCGTAATACACGTGGCCCCGTTGCCAGTATTTTCTACCAAGGTCTTGACCGCTCAGAAGAAGGGCTGGATGTAGTAGAAAAAACGGTTGTTTCTTATGGTGGTGTTCAAGCCGGATTGCTGGAAAAAGGATTAAGCTGGATTTCATTGTTTATCGCTTTGGCTCCGATGCTTGGGTTTATGGGAACAGTAATTGGTATGATTGCAGCATTCGACGCCATTGAGGTTGCAGGTGATATCAGCCCGTCTTTGGTAGCTGGTGGTATTAAAGTGGCATTGATTACAACTGTATCAGGTCTTGTAGTTGCCATTATTCTTCAGATTTTTTATAACTATTGTGTAGCAAAAATTGACAGTATCATCAATAATATGGAGGATGCTTCTATTTCATTGATCGACATTTTGGTAAAACACAATCTTAAAAAATAAATTAGCTTATGAAACTAGAAAAAGTATTATCCATCGTATTGTGGGTACTTTTAGCAGTTTCAGCGGTTCTGATTGTGTCTATGATGACGAACATCAGTGAGAACGAAGCTGATCCCACTATGGGTGCCTGGATCAATACCACATTAACCTGGTCTTATATCCTGCTGGGTATTGGGGCAGTGATCGCGATTGTATTCGCATTGAAGAATACATTTACAGATAAGGAAGCAGCAAAGAAAGGCTTAATCACCCTCGTTTTTGGGGCGGTTGTTGTAGTCATTTCTTATGCGTTGGCCTCTGATGCTATTCCTCAATTTTTCGGTGTTGAAAAATTTGTAGAAGACGGAACACTAACGAATTCCGTATCTAAATGGATTGGAACAACATTGATTGCATCTTATGTATTACTTGGGTTATCGGTGGTTGCTATTGCAGCTTCGGCGGTGACTCGTGTTTTTAAATAAGCATTGTGGTCAAGTAAAACAGGAAAAAATTAAATTATGGCAAGAAAAATTCCCGAAATACCAGCAGCATCATTGGCAGATATTGCTTTTATGTTGCTCATCTTTTTCCTGGTAACCACCACGATGGATGTTGACAGCGGATTAGAACGTCGTCTCCCTCCGATGCCACCGCCGGATCAAGAGGATGATGATACACCTCCAATTAAAGAACGTAACGTGTTTGTGGTGTTGGTAAATGCCAATAACCAGTTACTGGTTGAAGGTGAAGTGAGCCGTGTTGAAGACCTTCGTGAAAAAGCAAAGGAATTTATGGCAAACCCTTATAATGAGGAAAACCTACCTGAAAAGGAAGTCAAGGATATTGACTTTTTTGGAGAGGTGGAAGTTACCAAGGGTGTTATCTCTTTGCGAAATGACGTAGGAACGCAGTATGGAACGTACATCGCTGTACAAAACGAGTTGGTTGGTGCCATCAACGAATTAAGAGAAGAACTTGCGAAACAGAAGTTTGGTAAGTCGTATGAAAAGTTAGACAGAGATCAGCAAGGGGCTATTAGAGATATCTACCCCTCGAGAATCTCGGAAGCAGAACCTAAAAAAGTGGGAGGAAATTAGTATGTCAAAGTTTAGAAAAAGCGGCAGTAAAGAGATGCCACCCATTTCTACTGCTTCGTTGCCCGATATCGTATTTATGTTGCTGTTCTTCTTCATGGTTAGTACAACCATGCGCGAAGTTACCTTAATGGTTAAAGTAACCGTTCCGGCGGCAACAGAATTATCGAAATTGGAAAAGAAATCTTTGGTTAGCTATATTTACGTAGGAACGCCCCACAACCAATACCAGCGGGTATTTGGATCGGAGCCCCGCATCCAGCTGAACGATCAGTTTGCAAGAGTAACCGATATTCAGGATTACATTACAAGTGAGCGTGAAGCCCGTGATGAAGCGGAGGTGCCGTTTATGATTACATCGCTGAAAGTGGATGAATATACGAAAATGGGTATTGTAACCGATATCAAGCAAGAATTGCGTAAAGCTTCGGCCTTGCACATCAACTATTCTTCGCGTAAACGAGAAGACTTATAGTTTTTTAATCATCAATATAGAAAAGAGGAGGGCTTAGGTTCTCCTTTTTTTTGTAGTTTTAAGGAAAGACAGAATTATGGCTACACTGAAATTTGATGAAGTTCCCTACGAAGTTGTGAGGAACGGTTTACAGCGGAAAATTATTCATACCGATCAGTTAATGACAGTTTTGATTGATTTTACCGATGGGCCTTGGGATCAGCCCGAACCAAAACATTATCACCCACACGAACAAACTTCTTATATCGCAGCGGGTGAAATAATCTTCTTTTGTGATGGGGAAGAGCCTCAAAAGTTGAAATCCGGAGACATGTTTGCAGTTCCGCCAAATGTGCCCCACACAATTCAATTAGTTTCAGAAGCAGCACGGCTGGTAGACAGTTTTACTCCTTTGCGGGAGGATTTTATGAAATAAAAAAAGAGGCTGATTAAGCCTCTTTGCTGCATATGCTTTTTTCAATTGAAGATCCAAACGTCTTGATATTCAATCTACTTCTTCTCTTTTAACACCACTTTCAAGTTCAATTCTTCCAGCTGATCTTGGGCAATGGGGGCCGGAGAATCGATCATGACGTCGCGACCAGCGTTATTTTTAGGAAATGCAATCACATCGCGAATGCTGTCCAGCCCGGCAAAAAGAGATACCAGGCGATCAAAACCAAAGGCAATTCCGGCATGTGGCGGAGCTCCGAATTTAAAGGCACTCATTAAGAAACCAAACTGCGCCTGGGCTTCTTCTTTGGTAAATCCAAGCAAATCAAACATGCGGGATTGTAATTCAGAGTCGTAAATACGAACGGAACCACCTCCAATCTCCACACCGTTAATGACCAGGTCGTAGGCATTGGCACGGACCTTTCCAGGTTCGGTATCCAGCAGGGAAATATCTTCCGGTTTTGGAGCGGTAAATGGGTGATGCATGGCATAATGTCGTTGGGTTTCTTCATCCCATTCCAGCAAGGGGAAATCAACCACCCATAACGGCTTAAAAGTGTTCTTATCCATCAACCCCAACTGTCTGCCCATTTCAAGTCGAAGGGCGCCCAGCGCGTCGAGTATGGGGGCCTTATCACCCGAAAGAAGCAGGATCAAATCACCAGCTTTGGCTCCACAAGCCGATGCCCACTTTTGCAGCTCATCTTCGCTGTAAAACTTATCGACTGAAGATTTAAATGAGCCATCGGTATTGCATTTTAGGTAGACCATCCCTTTAGCTCCAATTTGAGGGCGTTTTACCCAATTGGTCAATGCATCCAGTTGTTTGCGGGTATATTCAGCACACCCTTCGGCACAAATGGCTCCGATAAATTCAGCGTTATCAAAAACACTAAAGTTGTTTCCTTTAACAACACTTGTGAGGTCGTCGATTAACATGCCAAAGCGAATATCAGGCTTGTCTGATCCGTAGTTTGTCATGGCATCAGCATACGACATGCGCGGGAAGTCTTCCACGTCTACGTTTTTGATTGCTTTAAACAGGTGCTTGGTTAGTCCTTCAAAGGTATTGAGTACATCTTCCTGCTCAACAAAAGCCATTTCGCAGTCGATTTGTGTAAATTCGGGCTGACGGTCGGCACGGAGGTCTTCATCCCGGAAGCATTTTACAATCTGGTAGTAGCGGTCGAACCCGGCCACCATGAGTAATTGCTTAAAAACCTGGGGCGATTGTGGCAGCGCGTAAAACTGCCCTTCGTTCATGCGCGATGGAACCACAAAATCACGGGCACCTTCAGGCGTTGATTTAATGAGTACCGGCGTTTCCGTTTCAATAAATTCCTGATCATTCAGGTACGAACGAATGGCGTGGGCCATTTTCGAGCGTAAAACCAGGTTCTCGCGCACCGGATTCCGGCGTAGGTCCAGGTAGCGGTATTTCATCCGAATGTCATCACCGCCATCGCTTTCATCTTCAATCGTGAAAGGGGGAACGGCTGAAGGACTCAGTACCTTCAGGTCGGCTACATCAATTTCAATATCGCCTGTTGCCAGGTGGTCGTTTTTGCTGCTGCGTTCACGAACAAGTCCTGTAGCTTGAATCACGAATTCCCGGCCAAGTTTTTTCAGTTTGTCGTTCAATTCGGCTGAAGCTTTTTCGTCTAACACCAGTTGTGTAATTCCGTAGCGGTCGCGAAGGTCGACAAAAGTCATTCCTCCCAACTCGCGTTTGCGTTGTACCCAACCGGCAAGTGTTACTTCAGTACCCTGATTTTCCAGGCGTAATTCGCCACAAGTATGTGTTCTGTACATAAAAGGTTCGTTTTTGTTTGACTGCAAAAATAAGCAGATTTTAGCAATATAAATTGTAGGTTTGTGATTAATTCTGAACGGATCTGGATGATGGAACCTTTTGATGATACCTATTTCATGAAGAAAGCTTTTCAGGAAGCCCAGCAGGCCTATGAAAAGGGGGAGGTGCCTGTTGGTGCGGTGGTGGTGGCCCAAAACCGCATTATTGCCCGAGCGCACAATTTAACGGAAACCTTGACCGATGTAACGGCCCATGCCGAAATGCAGGCGGTTACGGCGGCCGCTAATCTGCTGGGTAGTAAATACCTGAATGAGTGCACGCTTTATGTCACGCTGGAGCCTTGTGTAATGTGCGCCGGTGCTTTGGGATGGGCGCAGTTGGGCAAGCTGGTTTATGGCGCGGGCGATGATAGACGGGGTTTCACAAAGTTTGCTCCCAGAGCCCTTCACCCGAAAACGGAAATTGTGGGTGGTGTCATGGCTGATGATTGTTCCGATCTGATGACGGCTTTCTTTCAGGAACGACGATAGTTTTTTTGAACAGATCCTTATGCTGCCCCTGAAGGCCAGCAACCAACCAAGCACCAATCAACTGCTCAACCCACTTCCCGGCTTGAGTAGCATCTGCGCATGTCGCCTATTCAGTTGTTTATAGACGATGAATATGGGCTTTAAACCATCCCTTAGCCAACACCTTCGCCTGGCGTTCCTTGATCAGTTTGTTTCAACTTCGCGATTAGCGACCGAACCGTTTTCAGCTGATCAAACGACAATTGATGCGTTAGGTTGCGGGTTTTAAAACAAGCAAAAAATGGTTTCGTGAATTGAATAAGGTTGCTTGCCGACAAGGCTGTTGAACGGACCCGTTCTCTGCAAAGCGCAACAAAAAAAAAGAGCTTCCAACCGGTGAGGCTGAAAGCTCTTGTATTTTTATGACTCGCTGATCGTTTTAACTTCCAAAATCGTCAAACATGACGTTTTCGTCCGGAACACCCAAGTCATACAACATTTTTTGAACGGCGTCATTCATCATTGGTGGGCCGCACAAGTAGTAGTCAATTTCTTCGGGTTCTTCATGCTTTCCGAGGTACATGTCGTGAATCACCTGGTGGATGAATCCCTTTGGTCCATCCCAGTTGTCTTCGGGCTGTGGATCAGACAGGGCCAGGTGGAAGGCGAAATTTGGGAATTTCTCTTCAATGGCCCTGAACTGGTCGTAGTAGAAAACTTCTCTCCAGGAGCGGGCACCGTACCAGAAGGTAATTTTCTTATCCGATTCTTTCAGGGTATGAAACAAGTGGAACAAGTGCGAACGCATGGGAGCCATTCCGGCACCACCACCAATAAACATCATTTCGTTGTCATTATCTTTCAGGAAGAACTCTCCGTAAGGGCCTGAAATGGTCACTTTATCGCCTGGTTTACGCGAGAAAATGTAGGAGGAGCAAATACCGGGATTTACTTTTTGGAAACCACCATTTACACGGTCAAACGGCGGCGTAGCAATCCGAATGTTCAGCATCACGATGTTTCCTTCGGCAGGGTGATTAGCCATGGAATAGGCACGGAATGTGGGCTCCGGGTTGTTCATTTTCAGGTCGAACAAGTTGAATTGTTCCCATTCGGGGCGGAATTTGTCTTCAACTTCAATGTCCTTGAAGTCGACTTCAATTTTCGGGACGTCAATCTGTATGTAGCCACCTGATTTGAAATCAAGGTTTTCACCTTCGGGCAAACGAACCACAAACTCCTTGATGTAGGTAGCCACGTTTTTGTTCGAAACCACTTCGCATTCCCACTTCTTAATTCCCATGATTTCCTGGGGAATCTTCAGTTCCATGTCTTCCTTTACTTTCACCTGACAAGCCAGACGCCAGTTGTCGTTTTGCTCTTTTCGGGTGAAATAGCCTGTTTCAGTGGGAAGAATGGAACCTCCGCCATCGACAACCTGGCAGCGGCACATGGCACAAGTACCACCACCGCCACAAGCGGAAGGAAGGAAAATCTTGTTGTTACCAAGGGTGGTCAGCAAAGTGTCGCCGGGGTTGGTTTCAATAACCTTATCTCCCTTGTTGATATCAACCTTGACGATTCCCGAGGGCATCAGTTTCTTTTTCGCGTACAGCAAGATCGATACCAGCAGAATCACCATCAACAGGAAAACAGCGATACTGGTAATAACGACTGTCGTTTGAGTTGCTAAAAATATCATTGTTAAGAGTTTTTATCTGATTATAGTTTTATTCCCATGAATCCCATGAAGGCCAATCCCATCAAACCGGTCACAATAAATGTAATTCCAAGACCTTTCAGGGGAGCTGGAACATGCGAATACTCAATTTTTTCGCGAATTGCAGCAATACCTACAATAGCCAGAAACCAGCCAACGCCGGACCCGAGCCCGTAAACAGAGGCTTCACCGATATTGAGAAATGCTTTCTGCTGCATGAATAACGATCCCCCAAGGATGGCGCAGTTTACTGCAATCAAGGGTAAAAAGATACCAAGCTGCGTGTACAGTACCGGGGCGAATTTTTCAACGATCATTTCTACAAGCTGAACCATGGATGCAATGACGGCAATGAACATGATGAAGCTCAGGAAGCTCAGGTCAACTTCTGCGAAAGTCGGGCTCAACCAATTTAAGGCCCCTTCCTTCAGCACGTAGTTTTCGAGCAAATAATCCACAGGGACTGTAATTCCTAATACGAAGATGACAGCCAATCCAAGGCCGGTAGCCGTTTTAACCGATTTGGATACCGCCAGGTAAGAACACATGCCCAGGAAGTAGGCAAAAATCATGTTCTCAATAAAAATGGATTTAATGAATATATTTATCAGGTTTTCCATAATTTCTTTTTTTTAGCGGATTAATCTTCAATCAGTTTACGGTTTCGGCTACGCTGAACCCAAATAATTACACCAATGGTAATCAGCGCCATCGGAGGCAGAATCATCATTCCGTTGTTGGCATAAAAACCACCATTCGCAATGTACCAGCTGGAAGGGATAATGTTATATCCCCAAATGCTTCCTGAGCCAAAAAGTTCGCGGACAAATCCAACGATAACCAGGATGACACCATAACCGGCGCCATTGCCAATACCATCCAAAAATGCAGGCCAGGGCTTGTTTCCCAAGGCAAAGGCCTCCAGGCGTCCCATGATAATACAGTTAGTAATAATCAGGCCCACAAATACCGACAATTGCTTACTGACATCGTATACAAAAGCCTTTAGCACCTGGTCAACCAAGATTACCAAGGCGGCAATGACAACCAGCTGCACAATAATCCGGATGCGGTTGGGAATGGTATTTCTGAGCAGTGAAATAATCACATTGGCAAAAGCAAGTACGGCGACTACCGACAGCGACATCACTAAGGATGGTTTGAGTTGTGCTGTAACGGCTAAAGCCGAACAAATCCCAAGTATCTGAACCGTAATGGGGTTACTGCTGTTTATTGGATCGCTCAGCAGCTTCAGATTCTTCTTTGAAAATAAAGGTTCTCTATCACTCATTTTCTTCTATTTTTTCTGGTTCAAAAAAGCACTGTAGGCGTTCAAGTCATCCAAAAGCATTTTCTCCAATCCTTTTGAAGTAATCGTTCCTCCTGAAATTCCATCAACCCGGTGCTTCGGCGGAGCTGTTTCGTTTGACTTGGCTACAATCACGGAAACCAATTTGCCGTTATCGTAAATTTCCTTGCCTTTAAATTGGTCTTGAAAATTGGCGGTGGCTATTTCAGCACCCAGACCAGGAGTTTCACCCTGGTGGTCGAATGAAGCACCGTATATGGTTGACATGTTATTTTCCAACGAAAGATAGCCCCAGATTGGTCCCCAAAGACCTGCTCCACGGAGAGGCAAAATATACTTTACACCACCGTCAACCTGACATTCAAAAACTGGTAGCAGTTGTTCTTCTACCGGTTTGGCACGTTCTTTTTTCAAATCAATCGTAAACGCGTTACCTTCAACTTTTTCTCCTTTGGAGTTGACGACGTAGCTATTCACAATTTTTTCGGCGTAAACTTCTTCCGCGTTTTTTACATCAGTTGTAATATTGACCGAAGCCAGAATATTCTGCTTCTTTTCGACTTCAATATTTTTATCTTGAAATGGTTTTAAGCTGATGGCAGCCACCGAAAGAATGGCAGCAACCAAGATAACCATTCCTGATGCGTATATAAATGTGTAAACATTACTGTTCCTATCCATTTTCTTCTTCTTTAAGGGATTAAGCGCTCTGTTGAACTCGTTTTAAACGACGTTTGATATTTCCCTGGATGACATAGTGGTCAATCAGCGGAGCAAAGGTATTCATCAGCAGGATGGCCAACATCATTCCTTCCGGGTAGGCTGGATTTACCACTCGAATCAGGATGGCCAGTAAGCCAATCAGGAATCCGTAAATCCATTTGCCGCGGTCCGTTTGTGCGGCCGATACCGGATCAGTAGCCATAAAAACAGCTCCAAAGGCAAAACCCCCTATAATCAGGTGCTCCCAGAAAGGCATCGCCATATACGCGTTGACCGCAAAAATATTCAGTAGAATACCCATAAACAGACCACCCAATACGCTGGAAAGCATGATTTTCCAGTTGCCAATGCCAGTGATAAGCAGAATAGCAGCTCCGATGAGAATGGCCAAAGTCGATGTTTCTCCGATTGAACCGGGAATCAGGCCAATAAAGGCATTCCAAACATTCAGGTCGGTATTCCCCAAAACCGCTTCGGCCATCGGAGTCGCGCCTGTAAATCCATCGGCCATTTTATCCACGCCGCTAGCTGAAATCCATACCGAGTCGCCCGACATTTGGGCCGGATAGGCAAAGAACACGAAGGCCCGGGCAACCAGTGCCGGGTTCCAAATGTTCATTCCGGTTCCTCCAAATACTTCCTTGCCGAAGATTACAGCAAATGCGGTGGCTACTCCGATCATCCAAAGGGGCGTGTTGATAGGCATGATCAACGGAATTAACATTCCGGAGACCAGAAATCCTTCGTTTACCTCGTGACCACGAAACTGGGCGAAAATGAATTCAATACCCAGACCAACGCCATACGAAACAATGATTACCGGCAATACTTTCCACAGTCCAAAAAGGAACATGTCGAAGAAGGCGGCGGTTTCCAGTTGGCCAAGTGCGCCGAAATGCTGGTAGCCAATGTTGTACATTCCCATCAACAATGCTGGGACAAGAGCCATGACCACGATTCCCATGGTCCGTTTCAAATCAATATAATCATGAACATGAGTTCCTGATTTGGAGGTATCTTTCTGAACGAAGGCCAAAGTAAAGAACGCATCATGCGTAGAATGCAGCCAGTGGTATTTGGCGCCTTTCTGTACATGTGGCTTCGTCTTTTCAAAAAAGTTTCTTAACGCTTTCATTGAATTATCTATTTTGTTTCAAGCAACACTTTCGGTTATCCCAGTTCTTTAATCATCGAGTTGATCCCTTCGCGCAGGATTTCCTGTACTTTGATTTTTGATGTACAGGCATATTCGCAAAGTGCCAGATCTTCTTCAACCAATTCGTAAATACCCAGTTGTTCCATCTTGTCAATGTCGTTGACTAAGATTGATTTGAGCAAGTGAACCGGCAGAATATCCATTGGAAGGAATTTTTCGTATTGACCGGAAAGGACAAAAGCTCGTTCTCCGCCGTGCAGATTGGCATTCAATACATATTCTTTCTTTGGAAATAATTTAGAGAAGAATGCTTTGCTCGCCGAAAATTTATCAACTCCCGGGGCGGCCCATCCCATAAACTCGTACTCATCTCCTTCGGGGATAACAGTAATTTGCTGATCAAAATACCCCAGGTAGCCATCGGTATCAACTTTGGTTCCCGTCAATACGTTTCCGCTGATAATCCGTTGGTTTACCTCATTTTTTGTTTCGCCTTTCAACAGACCTGTCAGAAGGGTGCCGTGGATCGTTTTGTAGTATTTTGGTGCTTTCACTTCCGAACCAGTCAACGCAATGGTTTTACTGAGGTCCAGCTTGCCAGTTTCGAATAAGCGGCCGATAAATACCAGTGCTTGCGGGCTCAAGGTCCAGATGATGTCGGATTTCCCGATCGGACAGATTCTGCTGATCTGGATGCCTGCATTTCCTGCTGGATGAGGACCTTCAAAAGTATTGGTCTCAACATTTTTTAACGAAGCGAAAACGCCGGAGGATTGCTTGGGAGAAAGTCCCAGGTAAACTTTCCCGTCGGTCAGCTTCTTGACGGCATCAATTCCGGTTTGAAGTGCTGATTTTTCCTTTGAAAACAGAAAGTCAAAATCAGCAGCAAGTGGCGCCGAATCAAATGCTGAAATAACAATGTTGTTCGGCACAACCGATGGTTTTGCCAAAATTCCGTACGGACGTTGTTTGAGGAACGGCCATAAACCGCTCTTAAGCAGTTGGTCACGAATCTCCTCACGAGACAGCTTGGACGGATCAGCTTTGGTAAACTCACAGTGCTGGTTTTTCCCGTCAGGTTCAACAACAATCTCTAAAATTTTGCGTCGTTCTCCACGATTCACGGCATGTACCGTTCCACTAACGGGAGAGGTAAATAAAATTTCAGGGTTGTATTTGTCGAAGAAGAGGGCATCACCAGCTTTTACCGGGGTATCAGCTTTTACGCTTAACTTCGGAGTCAAGCCTGGAAAATCAGTTGGCTTAAGGGCGACTGATTTTGGTGCGGGAGCATCCTCCAGAACCGCTTCAGCAGCTCCTTTCAACCGGATATTGAATCCGCGTTTCAATTTAAAATGCTTTGACATTGTAATCCCTTGTTGTGGTTATTATTTAGGCTGGCAAAAGTACATATTTTAAAAACTTTTCCCAATCTTTGTTTCACAAACTTACACGAATAGAAATATTTATATACGTTTAATCGTTAACAAGTTTGGATAAACGCGCCGAGGAGGAGTGTTGGGCTCTGAAATGTTTAAACGCACGTAAAAAAGATAAAACAAATGAAGGTTTTTTTTCGTCTGACAATCATAATCGCTGGTGTTATTTTTACGTTAAGCCCATTGGCGCAAGAGGGGAGTGAATATTATTACCAGAATGCGGTTTTCAGAGAAGACATAAAATCGGTGCAATCCCACCGTGAAGGCTTTGAATTGAGCCACCCTGTTTATGAATTGGGAGCACCGGGCGGACTTATTTTTAAGTTTGATGACTTGTCAGGCGAACCTAAAAATTATTATTACACACTCATTCATTGTGATGCTGACTGGAACGAATCCTTCATATTGCAGAATGAATATTTGGAAGGTTTTTACGACAATCCGGTGGACGATTACGCACCTAGTTTTAATACGACGATGACATATATCAATTACCGGATTGAAATTCCGAATGAGAAGGTTCAGCCAACGCGTTCGGGGAATTACGTGTTGGTGGTTTATGAAGAAGGAGACAAAGAGAACCTGGTGCTAACCCGCCGGTTTCATGTGCTCGATCAAAAAGTGAATGTTACCGGCACTGTGAAACGCGCCACTTTCGATCCGTTTAAGGGCGACAACCAGGAAGTCGATTTTACGATTAACCATCCTGTCTTGCGGTTGGTCAATCCGCGTGACGAGGTAAAGGTGGTGGTGATGAAAAACCAGCGATGGGATACGGCGATCCGCGATCTGAAGCCACTTTTTATCCGCGACAATGAGCTGGTGTATGATTACGATAAGGAGAATGTTTTTCCGGGTGGAAACGAATACCGCTATTTCGACATTCGTACCCGCCGCTATAATGGCGAAAATGTTCTGGAGACCAGCTTTCACCGGCCCTATTATCATGTAACTCTTCAGCCAGATCAAGTGAGGTCGAACAAAAAATACTTTGGCTACCGCGAAATGAACGGCAATTTTGTTGTTGAAAGCCAGGATCGGGTAGAGGATTATGACACCGAGAGTGACTACTTTTTTGTCCATTTCACGTTGCCGCTCGAAGCGCAACTGGTTGGTGGAACAGTCAATGTCATGGGTGCTTTAACTGATTGGAACGCGAACAAAAGCAACGAAATGAGTTGGAACTACGAGCAGGCAACCTACGAGCTCACCCTGTTGCTGAAGCAGGGATATTACAATTATCAATATGTGTATGTTCCTGAAGGCGCATTAAAGGCCGACGAAACCGTGATCGAAGGAAGTCACTACGAGACTGAAAATGAGTACCAGGTGTTTGTGTATTACCGGGGAATGTCGGGGAGATATGATCAGTTGGTTGGTTACCAGATTTTGAATGCTGATTTTTAGCGGAGTACCTGGAGGGTGCCATCGCCGTTTTTAAATGGAATACTGAAGTAGAACTCGGAGCCCTTGTCAATGGCTGAACTCACCTCAATCTTACCTCCAAGCAGCAGGCTGTAGTGTTGGGCAATCGCCAAGCCTAATCCCGTCCCTTCGTACTTGCGCGTCGTTTTATTGTCGATTTGGTGGAACCGTTCAAAGATTCGTTTTATCTGCTCAATATCGATGCCTATGCCGGTGTCTTTGACAAAAAACAAGAGTCGGTCTTTTCCTTTCATTTTATAGCCAAATTCAATTTCGCCTTGGTTGGTAAATTTCACAGCGTTATCAAGTAATTTTCTCAGAATTTCTTCCAGCAGGTATTTGTCCGTTGTAACGCCAAACTTTGGGTTGGCATTTTGGTTGTTTAGTTTCAACCGGATTGGCTTTGAAGTCAGATCAAAGCTGTATTGCCGGTAGAGTTCAACCATCAGGTCGTTCACTTTGCAGAAACCTTCCTTCACTTTCACCTGGTTGCTCTCAATTTTTGACAGGCTGATCATGTCGTTAATCATCTCCATGAGCAACTTTCCATTACTGATAATAATGTCGATGAAGCGGTCTTTCTCTTCCATATCGAAATCGGGTGATCCAACCATTTTTGAAAAACCAATGATGGCATTCATCGGTGTACGAATCTCGTGTGAGATGTTGGCCAGAAAAGCTGATTTTAGCTGATCGGCCTCTTCGGCTTTCAGTTTGGCTTCTTCCAACCGTATTTCCGCAATTTTCCGTTTGGTAATATCACGTGCAATTGAGATCACCGAATTGTCATCCAGGCGTGCAATCCGCATTTCAAACATGGCCGTCCCTTTCTTAACTTCCAGCGCATATTCAATGGTTTCAATAGAGTCGCGGTTAATCGCATCCTGAATACATTGAAAAATTTTGCGTGACATTTTTTCGGAAAAACCTACTTCAAAGATTGAGTTTCCAATAATATCGTCGGCATTAATCTGTAGGATTTCGGATTCCTTAATCACAAAATCCATGTAAACTCCATCCTTGTCGATAATGAAAAAGATATCGGGAATGGCTTCAAGCAGTACTTTGTATCGTTTGCGGCTTTCCTGCAACGAATCAATGATGTGGCGTTGTGAGGTGATGTCGTAAAAAATACTGGCGATTTGATCTGGAGCTGGTTGCAGAGAGAAAACTTCAAACCACTTCTCCAGATGTTCAACGTAAAGCTCGGTGCGCTGCCTGTTTTTTGTGTGCAGGTAATAATTATTCCAGTCGAATGAGTTACGAAAAACTTTTGGAAAAACTACATCAGCGTTCACTTGATGTAATTCGCGTGAATTCACTTTAAACATTTTTTGAAAGGCCGGATTGGTTTTCAAAATTTTTAATCCGGTAGGGTTATTCATTTCATCTTGTTCCAGTTGCACGAGCAGTACGCCTTGCTGAAAAGACTTGACAGTCCTATTGATTTGTTGGTCGGTTTTCAGCACTCTTGTTCGCAATTCCTTCAGATTCAATTCAAAATTTACAGCAACCAGAAAAGTAGCGATAAACGTCAGTGAAATCGTTATGAACGGATTTAGGATGAGCTCCGGTGTGGGCCAATACAGCGATAAAGCATCTTTAAGCCGTTCTGCCTGATATAAATGAAACGCAATAGTTAATAAGCTGATTCCAAAATACAAGAGGAGGTTTTTCTCGTTTTTTCGACTGAAAAGGAGTAGAAATAAAAAGCCCGGAACCAATGACCACATCGTATATGGAATACTGCTCTTTACGGGATGAGTAGCATAGTGGGCCGATATATAAAAGAAGTAGATGACCAGTGGAAGCATGAAAATCGTGCTGACAGCACAGTTTGGTCGGGCATTGCGAAGGCAATATAATCCAATAAGACTTATTGTTAGTAAAGAGACATTTCCCGGAATACATTCGTTAATCTGAAAGCCCAAAAGGGAAAGCATTAAGTCAATTAATGCATAGAGTAGCCCTAAAAATAGAAGGATGTGAAGGCCGGTTACTTTTCGTTTATCTTCACCTGTTTCAAGCAGATAGGGCTTTGTAATGAAGTGGTAAATTGCTTTTAGCATGAAAAATTGGTGCCGTTTAAAAACGCACTAAATATAGTAATTTTTAGGTGAGAATAGGTTTTGGAGGGGATATAGTTGGCTCTTTTTTTAAAACTGATATTTATTAGTAAAAAGCTCTTTCTGATTCTATAGTTTTGTTTCTAAAGGGAATACCAGAAAAAATTTAAAATAAGTTGTTATGCCAAAAGGTTTTTTTAACGTGCCGGTTGCTAAAAATGAACCGGTTAAAAGTTATGCTCCCGGATCTCCGGAGCGAGCTTCGCTAAAAGCAAAAATAGCTGAACTTCGCAATTCTGAAGTTGAAAT
>TARA_R110002050_G_scaffold4573_2_pt1 | contig 71584 bp, 67 predicted proteins | sample TARA_R110002050 | Tara Oceans TARA_R110002050 (sample SAMEA4396988) | marine metagenome | biome: Polar Biome; feature: [DCM] deep chlorophyll maximum layer (ENVO:01000326); material: water (ENVO:00002006), including particulate matter (ENVO:01000060) such as... | depth 25 m
TGCGACAAGTATTATGCGATTTCTCCTTACGTCCAAAAGACACAGAGATTTTTTTATAATAATGTAATCACTTTATCCAGTATAGGATTCCTATTATCTGTATTCCAAATAGCAGATAAAACGGTTTTCTGACGAATTTTAGTGAGTTCTATAAATTTTATTTTTGAATTACTTTCAATTTTTAATGATTTAGGTACAATAGAAACTCCAAAATTATTTTCAACCAGTTTATAAATAGAACCCGCATGAATGGTGTTGTGTGAAACTAAAGGACTAAACCCACTATCATCAAAAATACCCATCACTTTTTCATAATAAGAGGCGCTATATTCAGGGTCGAATAATATAAAATGTTCGTTTTTTAGCTGTTTCATATTTTTAAAATTGGAAGCATCAATAGGGTGGTCTTTTGGTAAGACCAAACAAAACAATTCTTTTAAAACAGGATGACTATTTAAACCTCTAGGAATACGTTCTAAACGCACAAAGCCTATATCAATATCTTGAGATAGTAACCCTTCAATTTGTTTTTGGTTATCCATTTCTTTCAAACTAAACAGGACATCTGGATGGTTTTTAGTGAATTCTAATAATAAATCGGGAATAATTTGCTGCATAGCGGATCCTACATATCCAAAATTTAATTGCCCGTCTTTACCCGTTTCAAGTAGTTTCGCATGATTTAAAATGGTGTCTAAGTTTTTTAAATTTTTAGAAAGCTCTTTTTTCAAGTAGTCTCCAGTATGCGTTAGTTTTACTTGTCGGTTATGGCGTTCAAATAATTTCATGCCTAATTGATTTTCCATTTCTTTTATTTGCCTACTCAACCCAGGTTGAGAAATAAAAAGCGTTTCCGCGGCTTTTCTAAAGTGCAATGTGTCAGCTACAGCTAAAAAGTATTTAATATGTCTAAGTTCTATTTGATAACTCATAGTTATTAATAGGTTTAATTAATAGTCTTATTGGGTATCAAATTTATCAATAATTTTGTTTTAATACCAGTTTTGATGTGAAATTGCATATTTAAAATAGAACTATTTTTTGTTTAGATGAAAAATAAAATTCAAGAATAGCCTTCGCTATTGTTTCATTTTCTTTTGAAATATAGGCGAAAAAGAGGCGGTTTTATTGAGTTGTTTTACGTTAGAAAAGGTATAATAGGATAATATTCAACTTATCATAAATTAGAAATGTTTATATACGGAATTGATATACTAACAGTAAATAAAGTGATGGCAATTGCTAATGGTTCATTAAAAGCAACACTGTCTGATTATGCTAAATCAAAGATTAATGATTGTAGAGCAAAAGTTGAAACCATGGCAAATGGAAATAAAGCTGTGTATGGAATTAACACGGGTTTTGGTCCTTTATGCGATGTGCAAATTACTCCGGACGAAACAAGTATCCTTCAAAGGAACTTATTAATTACACATGCTGTTGGTGTAGGGTATCCTATTGCTAAAGAATTATCTAAAATCATGATGATTTGTAAAGTACATGCTTTAAGTCGTGGGTTTTCGGGTATTCGTTTAGAAGTTGTAGAGCGTATCATTTATTTTATAGAACATGATTTGTTACCAGTCGTTCCAGAGCAAGGATCTGTAGGAGCTTCGGGTGATTTGGCGCCATTATCACATTTGTTTTTACCATTAATAGGTGAGGGGGAGTTTTGGGATAATAATGCTATAGTATCAGCAAAAGAAGTTTTAGAATCTCATGGTTTAGCACCGATACAATTACTAGCCAAAGAAGGCTTAGCGTTAATAAATGGAACACAGTTTATATTAGCCCATGCCATAATAGGCTTAAATAAAATGGCTTATTTATTAGATTTAGCCGATGTTGCAGGAGCTATGAGTTTAGAAGGTTACCAAGGAAGTGAATCACCTTTTAAAGAGTTGTTGCATAGTATTCGTCCGTTTAAAGGTAATTTAGAAGTTGCCAAACGGATGCGTATGCTTTTTGATAATTCTAAAAATATTAAATCACATGAGAGCTGTGCACGTGTTCAAGATCCGTATTCAATGCGATGTATTCCACAAGTGCATGGTGCTTCAAGAAATGCGTATTATCACTTATATGAATTAACCGAAATTGAAATGAATTCGGTAACCGATAACCCAATTATTTTAAGTGAAACCGAAGCTATTTCTGGTGGAAACTTTCACGGACAACCTCTTGCAATGGCATTAGATTACTGCTCAATAGCAGCTTCAGAATTAGGGAATATTGCCGACAGACGTTGTTATTTATTGTTAGAAGGAAAGTATGATTTACCACGATTATTAACAGCAAGTGGCGGTTTGAATTCAGGATTTATGATTCCTCAATATACTACAGCAGCTTTAGTAACCGAAAATAAATCATTATGTTTCCCGCCTTCTGCCGATAGTGTGCCAACATCATTAGGACAAGAAGATCATGTGTCTATGGGAAGTATTTCGGGACGTAAATTCAATCAGATTTTAGGAAATATTGAAAAAATTCTAGCCATTGAACTGATGTATGCAGCACAAGCTATGGAGTTTAGAAGACCGAACACCTTTTCTAAAATTATAGAAAATAACTTTAAAATTATAAGAAATAAAGTAGATAAGTTAGAAGAAGACCGCATTCTTAAAGATGATATTAATACATTAATAATGATGGTTAAAAATCAAGCATTCATTGTAAAATAAAAATAGCTATGACGTTTAAAGAACAGATTTTACAAGGTATACCATCTAAATTACCAGCTAAAAAAACATATTCGTTAGATGTTAATAGAGCGCCAAAACGAAAAGATATTTTATCTATAGAAGAAAAACAATTAGCGATTAGAAATGCGTTGCGCTATTTTCCTAAAGCATGGCATCAAGAATTAGCACAAGAATTTTCAGAAGAATTGAAAGCATTTGGTAGAATCTATATGTATAGATTCAAACCAGATTATGATATTTATGCAAGAGCTATTTCAGAATATCCTGCAAAATCATCTCAAGCAGCTGCTATTATGTTGATGATTCAGAATAATTTGAATCCAGCAGTGGCACAACATCCTGAAGAATTAATAACATACGGTGGTAACGGCGCGGTTTTTCAAAATTGGGCGCAGTATCTTTTAGTGATGCAGTATTTAGCAATCATGACTGATGAACAAACGCTGCATTTATATTCAGGACATCCTATGGGGTTATTTCCGTCATCTAAACATGCGCCACGCGTTATTGTTACTAACGGGATGATGATTCCTAATTATTCTAAACCAGACGATTGGGAAAAATTTAATGCGTTAGGCGTTACACAATACGGACAAATGACTGCGGGTTCTTTTATGTACATTGGCCCCCAAGGTATTGTACACGGTACCACCATAACAGTGATGAATGCGTTTAGAAAAATATTACCAAAGCATGAAACTCCTAACGGAAAAATATTTTTAACCGCAGGTTTAGGCGGTATGAGTGGAGCACAACCAAAAGCTGGTAATATTGCGGGTTGCATTACGATTGCTGCTGAAGTGAATGCCAAAGCAGCAACAAAAATACACGAACAAGGTTGGGTGGATGTCTTGATTGACAACATGGATGATTTAATCACGAGAGTAAAACAAGCACAAGCAACTAACGACATAGTTTCAATCGCTTACATTGGAAACGTGGTTGAAATTTGGGAACGTTTTGATGAAGAAAATATTTATATTCACGTAGGTTCCGACCAAACGTCATTGCATATTCCTTGGACGGGTGGTTATTATCCTATTGGTATTTCTTATGAGGAATCCAATCTTTTAATTCGTGAAGAACCAGACGTTTTTAAAGAAAACGTACAAGAATCGTTAAGACGACATGCGGCAGCAATAAATAAACATACAGCAAAAGGTACGTATTTCTTCGATTATGGAAATGCTTTTTTATTGGAAGCTTCAAGAGCAGGAGCCGATGTTATGGCAGAAAATAATATTGATTTTAAATACGCATCTTATGTACAAGATATTTTAGGTCCTATGTGTTTCGATTATGGTTTTGGACCATTCCGTTGGGTGTGTACTTCAGGAAAATCAGAAGATTTAGATACAACAGATACTATTGCCGCAGCAGTATTACAGGGTATTATGGCAAATGCTCCAGAAGAAATCAAATTGCAAATGCAAGATAACATCACTTGGATTAAAGATGCCAAGAAAAACAAAATGGTAGTGGGCTCACAAGCTCGTATTTTGTATGCCGATGCCGAAGGACGTTCTAAAATAGCCGAAGCATTTAATAATGCGATTGCCGAAGGTAAAATAGGCCCTGTAGTTTTAGGGCGCGATCATCATGATGTTAGTGGTACCGATTCGCCATACAGAGAAACTTCAAATATTTATGATGGTAGTAAATTTACAGCAGATATGGCTATTCATAACGTTATTGGCGATAGCTTTAGAGGTGCTACATGGGTGTCTATTCATAACGGAGGTGGCGTTGGTTGGGGCGAAGTCATGAATGGCGGTTTTGGGATGTTGTTAGACGGTACCAAAGAAGCTGAAGTCCGATTAAAGAGCATGCTTTTTTATGATGTAAATAATGGGATAGCTCGTCGAAGTTGGGCAAGAAACAATGAAGCCATTTTTGCGATTAAACGCGAAATGGAGCGTACACCAAATTTAAAAGTAACTTTACCTAACCTTGTTGAAGACGACATTTTAAATAATTTATTTTAATGGCAACACTATTTAAAAATATCAAAGAATTACTTCAAGTCCGAGAAGCATCAATTGCTTTTGTTTCAGGAAAAGATATGAATGTACTTCCTACTATTAAAAATGCTTTTTTAGTGGTTGAAGAAGGATTGATAACCGATTTTGGAACGATGGATCATTGTCCAAACAATGATTTCTCAAAAGTGATTGATGCCACAGGGAAAATGATATTACCGTCTTGGTGCGATTCGCATACACATATTGTCTATGCTGGTAGTCGTGAAGGCGAATTTGTAGATCGTATTAATGGGCTTTCCTATGAAGAAATAGCTAACAATGGTGGAGGTATTTTAAATTCAGCTAAAAAACTTCAGAATACTTCGGAAGATGATTTATACGACCAAAGTAAAACACGACTCGAAGAAATCATGCGTTTAGGTACAGGAGCAGTTGAAATTAAATCAGGCTATGGATTAACTTTAGAATCTGAGTTAAAAATGTTGCGCATCATCAAGTGTTTACAAGAGAATCATCCCATAGAAGTAAAAGCTACTTTTTTAGGAGCGCATGCCATTCCTGCAACTTATAAAAACAATAAATCAGGCTATTTGTCATTGCTAATAAATAAGGTGCTACCTAAAGTAGCCAAAGAAAACTTAGCTGAATATATTGATATCTTCTGTGAAACAGGTTATTTCTCAGTTGCAGATACCGAGCGCATTTTAAAAGCAGGAAAAAAGTATGGACTTATTCCTAAAATTCATGTCAATCAATTTACTGCTATTGGAGGTGTTCAAGCGGGAGTAAAACACAATGCCCTTTCAGTAGATCATTTAGAAGTGATGCGAGATGAAGATATCAAGGCATTAAAAAACACCAGAACGATGCCAGTAGCATTACCAAGCTGTTCGTTTTTTTTAAGCATTCCGTATACGCCAGCAAGAAAAATGATTGATGCAGGACTGCCTATTGCATTAGCAACCGATTATAACCCAGGGTCAACACCCTCAGGAAATATGAATTTTGTGGTATCTACCGCGTGTATAAAAATGAAAATGACACCCGAAGAAGCCATAAACGCTGCCACCATTAATGGTGCTTACGCTATGGGGTTAGAAACCAAACTAGGTTCAATTACTAAAGGAAAACAAGCCAATTTAATTTTAACGAAACCCATTAATTCTTACGGATTTATTCCCTATGCATTTGGGAATCATCAAATAGAAAGCGTCTTTATAAAAGGCAAAGAAATTATATAGTCTTTGGGTGTTTTAACACGCTTTTATTCGTGCATTTCTGTTTTTTAATTAATGAACTCATGAATAATTATTTCGCTGTATCTTTTTATTCTGTCATTCCTGCCTGCGCAGGCAGGAATCTCAAAATAAAAAGGACGCCGCTTTCAAATACGAAGTATTCACGATTTCCGAATTATTAAATAGCATGCATGAGTAACCGTTAACGTAATTGTCCGTCAAAGTCATTTCATCGATTAGCAACATGGTTATCTGCTGAAAACAAGCTCTAACTATTTGCAAAACAATAATAAATATATAAATTCGTTTTGCCCTTAAGTTTAACCTACTTATTAATATGAAACCAAATCTATTTTTTATAAAGTACCCTGTTTTGTTGTTTTTTATTGTCTTCATAAGCGCATGTAGTCATGATGGCACAGATGCAGTTGAAGTTCAAAATCCACTTGAGAATCCTTTTGACGGTATTCCAGCAGGGAATTTAGAAGGTAATTACCCAATTCCATCAGAAGCAAGTTTAGAGGATGTTTCTAATCCAGATACCGTTATTGGAAACGGTACTCCTGAAAGTTGTACGGGTCAGCTTTTTATAGATGCCGTATCTAAAGGCGGGAAAATTGTTTTTGATTGCGGTCAAGATCCTATTACAATAACACTAAACGAACCTGCTAAAGTATTTAACAATGCTAACGACACCGTTGTTATTGATGGTGGCGGATTGATAACTTTAAGTGGTAACAACCAGACTCGAATTTTATATATGAATACTTGCGATGAAGATCAAGTATGGACAACCAATCACTGTCAAAATCAAGAGAACCCTAAGCTTACCGTTCAGAATATAACCTTTGCCAATGGAAACTCAAATAATGAAACAGAATATGATGGCGGTGGTGCTATTTGGGTTCGTGGTGGACGTTTTAAAGCCGTAAACTGTAGATTTTTTAACAACGTTTGTGCAGCAACAGGGCCAGATGTTGGAGGCGGTGCCATTCGTGTTTCTAGTCAGTATAATAATCAACCTGTATACATTGTTAATAGTACGTTTGGAGGTAAAGCAGGTTTTGGGAATTCAGGATCAAATGGAGGAGCAATTAGTAGTATTGGTGTTTCATGGACTATAATTAATAGTCTTTTTTCATATAACACGGCTATTGGAAATGGCGGAAACCCAACTCAGTCTGGAACTCCAGGAGGAGGTAGTGGAGGTGCTATTTATAATGATGGAAATAATACCATGACACTCCGCGTTCTAGGTTCTCTAATTGAGTTAAATGAAGTGAATGATTATGGTGCTGCCATATTTTTTGTTTCTAACGACCATTCAGGTGATGTTGAGATAAATGAATCCACCATTCAGAATAATACTGGAGGCTCTTGGTATCCATCATACCCTAGCATTTCGGCACATGCAGATACGCCTATTAGTGTAACCAATTCTATTATTACAAACTAAATGGTTTTGAAATAGGAGTTTTGAAACTATTATTTGAGCGTTTTGTTTGTCTTGTCGAAATGAGGTACGATTGAGACATCACATTACTAGATGAGAAGTTGTAATAAAAGCTCCGAGAAACTCTGCGAAGTCTCAGTGCATCTCTGTGTAAAAGTATTCGTTATTTATTATATAGTTTACAAAAAAAATGCGCCTTAGCATCTTTGAATAATACATATTATGCGATTTCTCCTTGCGAAAAAATACTGAGAATCAAATTATTATTTCCTCAAATTACCAATTCGTTCCAAAAGTGTAGGATGCGAATAATGCATAAACACATACGCTTTATGGGGCGTTAAATTGCTCAAACTGTTTTTAGATAATTTTTTAAGTGAGGTAATAAGTGGTTCTGCTTTAAAAGTATTTTTAGCATAATCATCAGCTTGGTATTCAAACTTTCTAGAAAACAGATTCATAATCAACCCTGTAATTTCAGAAATAGGCGAGTAGAGTAGTCCAAAAGCAATTAAACCAATATGAAAACTAGGAGTTTCAACTCCCAAAGCATTTGATAATAACGGATTTGAAATAAATAGAGATAAGATAAATAAGGTTAGTCCCGTTAAAAGTATAGAAGCAAATAGATTGAAAATAATATGCTTCTTTTTATAATGTCCCACTTCATGTGCTAAAACAGCAACAATTTCATCTTCATCTAAATCATTAATCAAAGTATCATAAAGCGTCACACGTTTTTCACTTCCAAATCCAGAAAAATAAGCATTGGCTTTGGTGCTACGTTTAGAGCCATCAATTACAAAAATCTTATCTAATTTAAAACCAACAGTTTTGGCATACGCTGCAATTTTATCGCGTAAACTTCCTTCTTCTAAAGGTGTTTGTTTATTAAAAAGTGGTACAATAAGTTTAGAATAAAACATATTCATAAACAAAGTAAAAACTGCCACTAATGCCCAAGCATATAACCAAAAATGTGTTCCTGTAACTTGGTAAAACCAAATAATAAGCGCTAAAATCCCACCACCAACAATAGCCATCATGAGCCAGCCTTTTATTTTGTCTAAAAGGAAAATTTTAATTGTTGTTTTATTAAACCCAAATTTTTCTTCAATAACAAAGGTGCTGTAATACGAAAAAGGGGTTGTTAGTATATCGCTGCCAATCATAATAATTCCAAAGAAAATTAAAGCGATTAAAATGGGGTTTTCAGTATAACCTCTAGCTATATTATCTACAAATTCAAAGCCATCAAAAAGCAGAAAACTTAAGGTTAATAGTATGGAGAATGTTGAGGTTAAAATTCCGAATTTATAATTGGTTGCCTTATAATTTTGAGATTTTTTATATTCGGTGTCATCATAAACATCCTGTAATTCTTTAGGAAGTGTATCGTTATAATGTTTCGCGTTTAAACCATCTAAAACTTTATCAATTATAAAATTAATGATTATTATGGCGATGATGATGTAAAAAAGAGTGTTTGCTGTCATGTTATAGTTTTTATTGGTTTTCGACTGCGCTTAGACTGACATTATGTGTTGTTTAAAAGCTGCTGTCTTTTCGCTTCAAAAGTATTATACTGAAACAAAAATAGAAACTATATGTCACACTGAGCGCAGTCGAAGTGCTTATTTGTATAGATATTTGTAATGAGTGGCATTTCTACATTCAGCTAATATTTGGAGCATATCAAAATTACCACTTATTAAAGCTTCTTTTTTAGCACGTGTCCATTTCTTTATTCTCTTTTCAAAATATATAGCTTGTAAAACATCATTAAAAGTTTCATAAAACTTCATTTCTAATGGTCTTCTTTTATAAGTATAGCAATCTTTATACTTACCATATTTATGTTCATTAATACGTTTATCTAAATTGCTTGTAATTCCAGTGTAATATGAGTTGTCAGAACATTGTAAGATGTAAACGTAATAGAAATACATGTTTATAGTTTTTATAGGTCTTCGACTGCGCTCAGACTGACATAAGGTATTATTTGAAATCCCGTGATTTTTTCGTTTCAAAGTATTATGCTTAAACAAAAATAGAAACTATATGTCACATTGAGCGCAGTCGAAATGCTTTGGAGTTTAGAATGACAAGGTCTTCGGCAAGCTTACTTGCTACTTTCAATGAAAAATATTTTCATTTCAGTAATGCTCAGACCGACATTACGAGTTATTTAAAATCCCGTTGTCTTTTTGCTTCAAAAATAAGAATTCCTGCAGCAACAGATACATTCATAGAATCTATTTCACCTTGCATAGGAATAATAATATTTTGAGTTGCATTGATTCGCCACTCGTCACTTAAACCAGTCGCTTCTGTACCAACAACAATAGCAGTAGGTTTGGTGTAATCTTGCGTGTGATATGCAATAGACTCCTGTAAAATAGCAGTATAAATATTTATATTTTTCGATTTTAAAAACGCAATAATTTCTGTGGTAGTTCCCGTAGCTATTTGATTGGTAAATAAGCAGCCTACACTAGAGCGAATAATATTGGGATTATATAAATCGGTTTTTGGGTTGGCAATAATAACCGCATCTACATTAGCAGCATCGGCAGTTCTTAAAAGCGCACCAATATTACCTGGCTTTTCAGGAGCTTCGGCAACTAAAATTAATGGGTTTTTTGTTTTAAATGTGGATTCAGTTATGTTGTGGTTTTTGCTTTTAGCCACAGCAATCACGCCTTCAGTAGTTGTTCTATATGCTAATTTTTGATACACATCTTTAGAAACTTCTATTAAGTCAATATCTTGAATAGCTAATTTTTTTATCTGTTCCTTAGAAATGATATCTGGATTAAATAAAACAGTTTCTAACTCATAACCACCTTTTAACGCTAATTTAATTTCACGTACACCTTCAATTAAAAACAGACCACTTTTTTTACGTTCGCGCGATTTATCTGTTATTTGAACCAATTGTCGAATAAAAGGGTTTTGTATACTGGATATTAATTTTGTAGTCAATTATTTACTAGTTTTGTTTTGCAAATTTACGGTATTATGAAACAACAATTACTTTTCGTTTTGTTCATTTTTTTATCTATTTCGGTTAGAGCCCAAGTTCAAGGACCACCACCGCCTTGTGGTATTTTAGATAATATCGATATATGTGCTGACAATCAAAAAGGAGAGGTTGTTTTAAATCTAAGAGAATTATTTCCTTTTAATCAGTTTTGTCTTGCAGCACTTGAAACTGTTGTTGAAGAGGATTATCATCCAATATCTTATTACTTGACAGAGGATGATATGACTAACGAAGTAAATGTTATTCAAAACCCAGAATCTTATATTAATACTCAGAGTAATCAAATATTTTATTTTAGAACTAATAAAAAAGTTCTTCAGGGTTATACTACTGATATTCTTACCCAAGATAGAGGTGTTGAAATTCTTTTACCACCATTTGTTAATCAACCTACAGCATATGAAGTTTGTGATGATGAATCTCTTGATGGAATTGAGGATTTTGATTTAAGTTCTAAAGATGCAGAAGTTATTGGAGGTTTAATTAATGTTATCGTCACATACCATGAAACTCAAAGTGATGCCGATAGTAATTTAAATATTGTGATTCCCTTTACATATTTTAGTTTTACTTCAACTATTTATGTTAGAGTCGAAGATGTTATTACAGGTTGTTATTCAACTATAAGTTTAGATTTAATTGTTCAAGATTGTTCAACAAAAGGCGTGATTGAAATAAATGCCTTTTATGATGCAGATAGTAATGGTGTTTTTGATACAGACGAAATTAATTTTTTAAACGGAACACTTTCTTACGAGAAAAATAATGATGGCGTACAACATAGTTTATATTCGTCAAATGGTGTTTTTAATATTATAAGTGATGATGACACTAATACTTATGATATTAGTTATGATGTAAATAATGAATATGATTCTTGTTATAATATTACAACTACATCTTATGATGATATAAGTGTAACATATGGTAGTAAAGTAAATTATGATTTTCCAATAAATAAAGTACAAGATTGTGGAGATATTGCACTTTATTTAACGTCTTACGCATCACCAAGACCTGGGTTTGATTATTCCAATCGGCTAGTAATTGTAAATAAAGGTTTAGAAACTGTAACTTCTGGTTCTGTTGAATTTACGAATGATTCTGCAGTGACTTTTAAAAATGTTTTGGGTATTGATTCTGGGAATTCTGTAACAAATACAGCAACAGGATTTAGACTTGACTTTGTAAATTTACAACCAAACCAAAGAGAATATGTAAATGTAATTATGAATGTTCCTGTTTCAACAACATTAGGAACAGTGTTAACTAATACAGTAGCGTATTCTGTAACCGATTTGAATGTTGAAAATAATGTGTCAACACTTTCAGAAGTTGTTGTAGGGTCATATGATCCAAATGATATTGCAGAATCTCACGGACCGGAAATTTATTATGATGATTTTACAACCGATGATTATTTGTATTACACCATCAGGTTTCAAAACGTAGGAACTGCCGATGCTATAAATGTATCTATTGATAATACATTGGATGCTAAGTTAGATAAATCAACCATTCAAATGCTAAATGCAAGTCATGATTATGTATTTACAAGAACCGATAATCAACTTAATTGGAAGTTTGATAATATTCACCTACCAAGTGAAGATATGGATGAACCAGCAAGTCATGGTTATGTTTATTATAAAATAAAACCGTTGGCGGGTTATAAATTAGGTGATGTAATACCGAACACTGCCGAAATTTATTTCGATTTCAATCCAGCAGTTATAACAAATACTTTTGAAACAGAATTTGTAGCAACACTTTCCAATAAAAAGATTAGGAATTCAGAATTTTTAATCTTCCCAAATCCAGCAAGTAATTTAGTAAAGTTGAGTTTTGGAAAAGTGAATGCAAACACTATAAAAGTTAATATCTATAATATTCAAGGAAAACAGATTTTAAAATCTTCTGAAACGCTTCAAAATAAATCTGTGACTTTAGATATTTCTAATTTAAAAAGCGGACTGTATTTTATAAAAGTTAATGATGGTAATTCAGAAACAACAAAAAAACTTATAGTAAACTAAAGTGTTTTGTTTTCAAAATAATTAGTCAATAAAGCCACTACGTAGCTGTAACTTTCCATGCCTTTACTCTGTTTGTTAGCTTTTAAGAAACTACCATAAAATAGTTTAAAAAGCGGTTCGGTTGGGTTTTGATGCGCATCCCAAAAATCCCGCGTTTCTTTGTAGTTTTTTAAAATGCCTTTATTAATATCGGCAATCATATCTTCATATAAACACGAATCGCGTCTGTAAATTTCATTTATACAAAAGCGTAAAGCGAAGGTGTAGCCAGCATATTTAAAATAGATATTGTCATGGTTTATAGCCGCTAAGCACCCAATAAAGTTAGCTTCGTTTTCGGCAGCATAACCCAATTGATGCGCCATTTCATGTGTTGTTGTGGTTGGAAATTTAAAATCGGGAATTAAAGCGTTTACTTGAGCTTCATTCGTTAACGGATTCAAATATCCGCTAAAACCCATATAAGTTAGCGGATAACTAAATAACGATTTTTTAATGCTTCGAGGCTTATATTCTAAATTAGGAAATATCTGTTTTAAATTTTTATAACCTTCAGGAGCCAGCTTAAAAATCGTTTTTTTACTAAAAGGAATCTCAACTTTAACCGTATCATTTTTTGTGATTTCTAAATGAATTTTATTCGATGTTTCTAATAATTTTTCGGTAACAGCAATCAATTCCTCGGTGGTGTAATCGCTTTTTAAATTTAAATTTTTATGTAAAGGCAATCGATAATAATTCAAACCCCAAAATAAATGAAAGGCAAAATAAACAATTGATAAAGCCGAAAATACATCAGTAAACCAGTGTTTAGTATCTGTACGCAATCTTTTTCTATTTATTAAAAACCACCTGATGCTATAAATAATAGCAAGCGTATAAATTAAATCGCCAAACGAAAAAGGTATCCAACCTAAAACATATCGAAACGTTTTAGAAATAAAAGGATACAATCCATTGCTGTAATAAGTCTCAACAAATTCGGAGTAACTAGATAATAATCCAATTATTAAATATTGCGGAATTAACAGTAAGGCAATAATGGTTTTTCTCTTCTTCAACATACTTCAAAAGTAATAAAATGTTTATTAATCCTGATTAGATATGTTACCTTTGTAGAACTTAAAAAATAACTCATGAGCTCAGAAATACGTCAACTTCAACCACAACAACTTTGGAATAAATTTGCCGATTTAAATGCCGTTCCACGACCTTCAAAAAAAGAAGAACGTGTTATTGCTTTTATGAAAGATTTTGGTAAAAGTTTAAATCTTGAAACCATTGAGGATGAAGTAGGAAATGTGATTATAAAAAAGCCAGCGACTCAAGGAATGGATAATAGAGTTACCGTTGTAATGCAATCGCATTTAGATATGGTACACCAAAAAAATAATGATACTGTTTTCGATTTTGAGACACAAGGCATTGATATGTATGTTGACGGCGATTGGGTTCGTGCTAAAGGAACAACACTTGGTGCCGATAACGGTTTAGGAGTTGCAACGATTATGGCAATTTTAGAAAGTACCGATATTGAACATCCAGCCATAGAAGCCTTATTTACTATAGATGAAGAAACAGGTATGACAGGTGCTATGGGCTTAAAAGGAGGTTTGCTTTCTGGTGGTATTTTATTGAATTTAGATACCGAAGAAGATGATGAAATTGGAGTTGGTTGTGCAGGAGGCATCGATGTAACGGCTACTAGAAGTTATGAAGAAGAAGAAACACCTGAGTTTAAAATAGGATATAAGATTACAGTTAAAGGTTTACAAGGCGGACATTCAGGGATGCAAATTCATGAAGGTTTAGGGAATGCTAATAAAATTATGAATCGTGTTTTGTTTGATGGTTTTGAGAATTTTGGATTGCGAATTTCAGAAATTGATGGCGGTAGTTTACGTAATGCAATTCCGCGAGAAAGTAATACTATTGTAGTTATAGATGCTATTCATGAAGATGCTTTTTTGTTAGAAATAAAGCAACAAGAAGCTGTTATAAAAACTGAGTTAAAAACCATGGAACCTAATTTAGAAATTGTAGTTTCTAAATGTGAAACACCTGAAAAAATAATGGATTTAGGTGTTCAAGAAGGATTAACAAGAGCTATTTATGCGGCTTGTAATGGTGTTTATAGAATGAGTGCCGATATTCCAGACTTGGTAGAAACATCTAATAATGTGGCACGCGTTATTGTTAAAGATGGTGCGATTAAAATAGGTTGTTTAACACGCTCATCAGTCGAAAGTGCTAAATGGGATTTAGTAAATACACTTCGGGCAACATTTGAGCTTACAGGTTGCGAAGTTGATGCTTCTGGAGATTATCCAGGATGGAAACCCAATATGGATTCTCCTATTTTAAAAGTCTTATCTCAGATTTATAAAGATATGAACGGAGAAGAGGCACACGTTGCTGCTTGTCATGCAGGTTTAGAATGTGGTATTCTTGGACAAAATTATCCAGAAATGGATATGATTAGTTTCGGTCCAACCATTAAAGGTGCTCATTCCCCAGATGAACGAGCTCAGATTTCTTCTGCTCAAAAATATTGGAAGTTTGTTTTAGAGATTTTAAAGCATATTCCTGTGAAATAAAATGATTTAAAGTTGGAGAGCTTCGTTTAGACCGTGGTATAAATAAATTGATTTAGAGGGGTTATCATAACAACATCATCAATCAATATAGAATAGTAGGGTAAGCTTTTACTAATTGAATGAGTTGTTACTTCTCTCTTAAATAGATTTGAACTTTTTGAGTTTTAAAATTACAGAATTATTTGTTAATATTTGCGTCTTTTACATCGATAGGAGCAGGTATGTCTTTGCTGCTGTATTGAGAGAATGTTGAAATATCGACTGGTTTAAACAGTAGCTGAGAAAACAAGTATAAATCGTTTTTCCAAACGGTAAAATCATGTATTCCTGGTTCGATATAAAATATATGGGGTACATTATTTGTTTTTAAATAATCGTGTGTACGTTGACTAAATGAAATCAGGTCGTCATTATTTCCGCACGAAATCCAAAGCAATTTTAATTTTTTCTTTGTTTCTTCTGGGTGAGGGACTAGTAATTCAGGGTTTTTAGTATTGGGTGCAGATGAAAATCCACCAACCCAGGCAAATTTATCAAGGTTACCTAAACCAAAATTTAATGACTGTCCTCCTCCCATTGATAAACCAGCAATAGCTCGATTTATGCGGTCATTATAAACTGGGTAAGTTTTTTGAATAAAAGGAATTAAATCTGTAAGTAAATCATTTTCAAAATTTGTAAATGCTTGTACCTTAATGGTATCGAAAATATTACCAACAGCACGATCATTTTTCATAGCACGACCGTTAGGCATAACAACAATCATTGGCTCAATCTTATTCTCAGTATATAGATTATCTAAAATCACTTGAGGTTGACCATTTGTAAGCCATTCCTTTTCGTCTCCACCAATACCATGTAAAAGATATAACACGGGATATTCTTTATCTTTTGAAAAGGCAGGAGGCGTGTAGATAATAGCTTTGCGATTAGTCCCAATTGTTTTTGATGGATAATAAACAGTATCTATTTTGCCATGTGCTATATCAGCATGTAAAGTATCAAAGCCCTGTGGAGCAGTTTTTATAGTATTTTGTGAATTAACAAGTAAGCTAAATACAAAAAATATAGAAATCGAAAGGATTAATTGTTTCATATTTGTGATTTATTTATAGATGTCAAATTGTTGCAAGTGGTACTTTTAGCATGCGTCAAAATACAAAGATAAAGAGCCATTTTAATGAACTTTATCGGTTGTTAAACGAAGGTAGCTGAAATTTTTCATAAAGTCAAATAGGAATATAGTTGAAAGTCAGCAAGTTGTTTCTGTTTGCAACGGGTTTATGGAACAGGATCATACCCAGAACCACCCCAGGGATGACAGCTAAAAATACGTTTTATAGCTAACCAGCCTCCTTTAAATAAACCATGTTTTTGTAATGCTTCTTTTGAATAATGAGAGCAAGTTGGTTGAAATCTACATGTTGCAGGTGTTAATGGTGATATCAATGTTTGATATACTTTTATCAAAAACATAAACGGTGCAATGAGTAGTTTTTTTAACATGGTATTGTCATTCCTGCGTAGGCAGGAACCTGTTTAATTTTAAATCAGATTTATTTATAATGGATTCCTACCTACGCAGGAATGACAAAATAACTAATTTACAGAAAACGTCGTGCCTTCTTTTCCATCTTTAAGCTGAATACCAGCAGCTGCTAATTCATCACGAATTTTATCAGACAAAGCAAAATCTTTATTAGCTCTAGCTTCTTGTCGTAATTTAATTAGAATATCAACAGCTCCAGAAAGATTGTCGCTACCTGAATCTTTTTTAGTAACGTTTTCTAATCCTAAAATATCAAAAACAAAACTGTTTATGGTACCTTTTAAAATAGTTAAATCTTCAGCGGTTAATGTTTCGCTACCGTCTTTAATTTGGTTAATATATTTAATGGCTTCAAATAAATGCGCAATTAAAATAGGCGAATTAAAATCGTCGTTCATGGCATCATAACATGTCTGTTTCCATGCATTTATATCAATTGAAGATGTTTTAGAAGCTTTTAAGCTATCTAATAAGTTAACGCCATCCATGAGTCTGTAAAACCCTTTTTCGCTTGCTAATAACCCGTCATCAGTTAAATCTAGCACACTTCGGTAAGATGATTGTGCTATGAAAAAACGAATGACACTTGGCGCATACGCTTTACTGAAAAAATTATTGTTTCCAGAAAGTAATTCATCAGGGTTTACCGTGTTTCCTGTGGTTTTAGACATACGCTGTCCGTTTAACTCTAGCATATTAGCATGCATCCAGTAATTTACAGGGCTTTTTCCTTTGGCAGCTTCATTTTGAGCAATTTCACATTCGTGATGCGGAAATTTTAAATCCATACCGCCACCATGAATATCAAATTGTTCGCCAAGATACTTCGTGCTCATGGCTGTGCATTCTAAATGCCATCCAGGGAATCCGTCACTCCAAGGAGACGGCCAACGCATAATGTGTTGTGGTTCAGCTTTTTTCCAAAGCGCAAAATCTTGCGGATTCTTTTTATCGCTCTGTCCGTCTAATTCACGGGTGTTATGTATTAAATCTTCAAGCTTACGCTTGCTAAGTATACCGTAATTATTGGTTTCGTTAAATTTATGAACATCAAAATAAACAGAACCATTTACTTCGTATCCAAAACCATTTTTAATAATGGTTTCTATTAATTCAATTTGTTCAATGATATGTCCTGTTGCAGTAGGCTCTATACTAGGCGGTAAAAAATTAAATGTTTTAAGAACATTATGAAAATCTACAGTATAACGCTGTACTACTTCCATAGGTTCTATTTGTTCTAAACGTGCTTTTTTTGTGATTTTATCTTCACCTGCATCCGCATCATTTTCTAAATGACCAGCATCCGTTATATTTCTAACATAGCGTACTTTGTAGCCCAAATGCTTTAAATAACGAAAAATCATATCGAAAGACATGAAGGTTCTAACATTTCCCAAATGCACATTACTATAAACAGTTGGTCCACAAACGTACATACCTATATAACCTTCGTTAATAGGTTTGAATGTTTCTTTAGTTCCTGTAAGTGAATTGTATAATTTTATGTATTGGTTGTTGTAAAGTTGCATTACTGTTAAGATGTTTGTTGTTGAGTAGAACTCTATAAATAACTAAAACTTAGTATCTAATTTGATATAATCTAAAAACTCTCTACGGGTGGCTTCTTCTTTAAATTTTCCGCCAAACTCTGAAGTTACGGTACTACTTTCAATATCTCTAATACCTCTAGAATTAACACATAAATGTTTAGCATCAATAATACAAGCAACATCTTGTGTATTTAAAACATCTTGTAATTCTTTTACAATTTGTATGGTTAAACGTTCTTGAACTTGCGGACGTTTTGCAAAATAATCAACCACACGGTTCATTTTAGATAAGCCAACTACGGTACCATTAGAAATGTAAGCAACATGTGCTCTACCTACAATTGGTAATAAATGGTGTTCGCAAGTTGAGTAAACAGTAATGTTTTTTTCAACAAGCATTTCTCCGTATTTATATTTATTATCAAACGTTGAAGCCTTTGGTTTTTTCTTAGGATTTAAACCACTAAAAATTTCGTTAACAAACATTTTTGCTACACGATTTGGTGTGCCATTTAAGCTGTCGTCAGTTAAGTCAAGCCCTAAGGTTTCCATGATATGGCGTACATCATCTTTAATGATGTCTATTTTTTCTTCGCTTGAAAGCTTAAAAGCATCTGTTCGAAGTGGGGTATTTGATGAAGTTCCAATATGGTCTTCTCCTAAAGAGTCATATTCTTCTATACTATTGTCAATTTTCATCTATAAAAAAGTCGCGTTTTAAGTGTGCAAAGATAAGTAAAACAGTTTTCTTATGTTTTATCTTAACAAACAATTAATTGGTAACATGTTTGTCTTCGTTTTACGAAATAAATTACACTAAAATAGAAAAAGCTTGAACTAATCAAGTTCAAGCTTTTTAAAGTATTTATTTAATTGTTTTTAAATATTGAAACTTAATGATAGTGTGATGTTTGAGTTTATACTATCTATGTTTACAGTATCAATTAATCCAATATTATATAAAGGCGTTTCGTAAGAGCGTTCAGATTGGTCGAACGTAATATCTAATTTGGTATTCCCAAAATTGTAACCAAGGCCTAAAGAAAAACCTGTTAAGTCGCCAACAGTAACACCGTCTTTATATGGGCTTTCTTCAAAACGATAACCGCCTCTAAAACTAATTTGTTTCACTTTATATTCGCCACCTAGTCTATAGGTTGAAGCTGATGTTAATACATTTGGAATGTCTCTATTTAAGTCAGTATAATCTAATTCAGGTTTAAATTTTGTAGCACCGTAATCTTTTTTAGAATAATCGAAACTAATTAAACCTTGTTTAGCAAAAACATAGGCTAAACTTCCTGTAATTTTTGAAGGTGTTTGTAATTTGTATTGAGGATAAACGTTTACGATATCTGAAATAAAATGAATATCTGAATCTGCTTCATTAGAATTAATATACTGTGTGGTTTCTTCTTCAATAGTGTACCAAGTAGGAGAATCATAAGTGACTCCCACTCTAAACTCGGGACTTAATTTTAAGATACCACCTAATTGAAATGAAAATCCGTTTCCAGTAGTTGATAACGTGTTATCAAAATCAATAGCCGTTATTAAGCCTCCATTTGAATTATCTTCAAGTAATGAAGTTGTACGCTGATAATCTATAAAATGGGAATTTAAGTTTATTCCTAAATATAAATTATCTTCATATTGTGCTGCCATGTTGAATGATACTTTTCCGTTATATCCAGTAGAGTTATATAAATAATCATGGAAAAAATTTCCTGAATCAACATTAGCTGTGTAAGATTGGTTGTCATCATCATTTGTTAAAGGCTCAAGTATATAAGCTTGATAACCTAAAAATGCCTGTTGGTGTTGAAAACCAGAAGTGTAGCCAATGTCTCTATAGGCTTCTTCAATAAATTGACCATTAAGAGAAATGTCTTGTAGCCTTACTCCGTCAGCATAATCATAAAAATAACTTGCAATTGAGTTGCTGAAATTGCCATCATCGTTAGTATTTAAACCAATAGCATTCCAATTATTATCATGGTTATTTGTTTGCTCATAAGCAACAGCTAAAGTGAATTTTCGCCAAGGTGAATTACTATTGCTTTTAAATACAAAAGCAGCACCTCCTTGGTTTAAATTAAAGTTAGAATCGTTAGTTGCTTCCAAATTACCAAAATAATTGGTATCGTTGTTTGAGTCGGCTATACCAATAGAAAAAGAAGCATGACTTTGACTGAAAACAGCTGACCCTGCAGGGTTTAAGCTAATAGCACTCATATCGCCGCCTAATGCACCAAAAGCACCACTTAGTGCTCTAAAACGAGCAGTTCCTTGAATTTCATCTTGTGAGTAGCGTAGTGCATCACTAATGTCTTGACCGTATATTGTGGACATAGAGAGCAAGCCTATGAATAGTAAATTTAACTTTTTCATGTGTTTGTATTTTTTATTTTTTTATAAGGTGGTTTAGCGACGTCTTCCTCCGCTTGAAGAACTAGAACTTCTTGAACTACCACTAGAACTTCTACTTGAAGAACTTGACACTGAGCTGGAAGAACTACTTCTACTTGGTGTGTAGCTAGAATTTCTTGAAGAAGATGAAGATCTAGTATTACTAGAATTACTTCTAGGTGGGGTGTATGTTGCGCTAGAACTTCTTCTTACTGTAGAAGATGTTGATCTTGAGGTAGAATTTGACGAAGGTGTTCTTACCGTAGTATTTCTTCTCATAGTTGTATTACCAGATTGTGTTCTTGGTGAATAATTTCTTGTAGCCGTACCAGTGCTCCTTCTTACTGTATTATCGTTTGTTGTAGATTGTGTTGTGTTTCTGTTAGCAATACTAGATGTGCTACTTCTTCTGGAAGTATTATATTTTGAAGTAGTTGTTCTATTTTGAACGTTAGCAACGCTACTACGTCTAGAAGTTGAGTATACATTATTTGAATTTCTTGAGTTACTAGCATAGTAGTTACCTCTTCTATTGGCACTATATGACGTATTTCGAGCGTTGTAGTATCTATTATTGCCATAGTATCCGTAATTGTTGTATCCGTAGTACCCATAATTTCTATATGGATAACCATAACCGTAACCATATCTGTAAGGATTGTAAGCCCAATTATTATAATAACTACCATAATATGGAAGACACCAAGCAGAACCAAAATACCCCCAGTTATTCCATCTATTATAACCCCAGCCCCAGTTATTCCAACCGTAGCCAAATCCATTATCCCAACCGTTGTTTATGTAATTTATAGTAACGCTATTACTGTCTTGTCCCCAGCCAGCATAACCTTGGTAGTCATTGGTGTCAACTAAAGAATCGTTTTCAATATAATCAGGACCTTCATAAGCATCTATATCTGTAAATATTTCACTATTAGAAATCATATAATCAGCCTCTAATGATTTATTTTTAAAATAGTTTTTGTAGTAACTATTGTTATTTTCATTAGGTACTTCAATAACTGCGGTTTCTTGTTGAGTTACTGTTACTGTATTGTCGCTATAAATACCATCATTATCTACACCTACGTATTGGTATGAACCACATGATGATAAACCAAGTAGCAAAGTAATTGCTGCTAAGAATGGCATTTTTCGTTTTAAGTAGTTATTAAGTTGCATATCTATAGAATTTAATTGTTGGACAAAACAAAAATAGTTAGTTTTGCTGAACTATTTTTATATTTAACATAGTCACAATATTTGTGCCAAAACATTTATATGAGCAAAAAACTTACCAGTAGAGCAGAAGATTATTCAAAATGGTATAACGAATTGGTTGTAAAGGCAGACCTAGCAGAGAATTCGGCCGTTAGAGGGTGTATGGTAATTAAGCCATATGGGTATGCCATTTGGGAAAAAATGCAGGCAGAATTAGATAAAATGTTTAAAGAAACAGGACATCAAAACGCCTATTTTCCATTATTTGTTCCTAAAAGTTTATTTGAAGCAGAAGAAAAAAATGCAGAAGGTTTTGCGAAAGAATGTGCTATTGTAACACATTATAGGTTACAAAATGATCCTGATAAGCCAGGAAAGTTAAGAGTAGATCCAGAGGCTAAACTAGAGGAGGAGTTAATTGTTCGACCAACCAGTGAAGCTATTATATGGAATACTTTTAGAGGCTGGGTTCAATCTTATAGAGATTTACCATTATTAATAAACCAATGGGCAAATGTGGTGCGTTGGGAAATGCGAACTCGTTTGTTTTTAAGAACAGCTGAGTTTTTATGGCAAGAGGGGCATACAGCACATGCCACAAAAGCAGAAGCTGTGACTGAGGCTAAATTAATGAATAATGTCTATGCAACCTTTGTTGAAAATTTTATGGCGATTCCTGTAATACAAGGAGTGAAAACTGAAAGTGAGCGTTTTGCTGGTGCCGATGAAACATTTTGTATTGAAGCATTAATGCAAGATGGAAAAGCATTGCAAGCGGGAACATCTCATTTTCTTGGTCAGAATTTCGCTAAAGCTTTTGATGTTAAGTTTGCTAATAAAGAAGGTAAGCAAGATTATGTTTGGGCGACTTCTTGGGGCGTTTCTACTAGATTAGTGGGGGCTTTAATTATGACACATAGTGATGATCAAGGATTAGTATTGCCTCCTAGTTTAGCGCCAAATCAAGTTGTGATTATTCCTATTTATAAAAATGAAGAACAGCTTAATGCGATTACAGAAGTTGTAAATGGCATTGTAAAAGATTTAAGAGCTAAAAATATATCTGTTAAGTTTGATAATAGAGATACGTTTAGACCAGGCGCAAAGTTTGCACAGCATGAGTTGCAAGGTGTGCCTTTAAGAATAGCTATAGGGGCTAGAGATTTAGAAAATGGTACGGTTGAGTTAGCTAGAAGAGATACTTTAACTAAAGAAGTGGTGGCCTTAGATACTTTAATTGATAAAGTTGAAGGTTTAATGGCCGAGATACAAGACTCATTATTTAAAAAAGCGTTAGATTTTAGAAATACACACATTACAGAAGTAGATACTTTTGATACTTTTAAAGATATTTTAGAAACAAAAGCAGGATTTATTTCTGCGCATTGGGATGGCACAAATGAAACAGAAGAAAAAATAAAAGAGCTTACTAAAGCAACCATAAGATGTATTCCTCTAGAAATGAAGGAAGAAGAAGGTGTTTGTGTGTACTCAGGAAAACCTTCTAAAGGCAGAGTGTTGTTTGCAAAAGCGTACTAATATAATTTTTTTTCAAAAAATATTATATTAGTGTTGCAACATTTAAAAATAGTTGTATTTTTGCATCCGCAATGGAGACATTGTAAGTTATTTGAAAAAAAGTGTTGTAAGTTTTTAAATTTAAGTTGCAGTTTTGTAAATAAAATTTATCTTTGCGCACTCTTAAACAAATGGCCCGTTCGTCTATCGGCTAGGACGCCAGGTTTTCATCCTGGTAAGAGGGGTTCGACTCCCCTACGGGCTACAATTTTTTAATAAAGAAAGAACAAAATAAAATGGCAAATCATAAGTCAGCATTAAAAAGAATTAGAAGTAACGAAGCGAAACGTTTAGTTAACAAATATCAACATAAAACAACTCGTAATACTATTAAGAAATTACGTGAGTTAACTGATAAAAAAGAAGCTGAGGTATTATTTACTTCTGTAGTTTCTATGTTAGATAGATTAGCAAAGAAAAACGTTATTCATGCTAACAAAGCTGCAAACCTAAAGTCTGGTTTAGCTAAGCATGTAGCTGCTTTATAATATATTTTAAAGCTTTAAAAAACATATTTAAAAGCTTCTCAGAAATGAGAGGCTTTTTTTTGTATGTATAGGTTTTTTAGAATGTTATTTAAAAGAGTTCTAGAAATGATGAGTCAAGAACAATTGTTGGGTTTGAGCAAAAATATGGGTTAATCTACCAAAGTAATCAATACTATTAATATGATGAGTGAAGAGAATTTAAAGAAGATTAATGAAGTAATCAGTCATTATTTTGATACGAATACATCTGTTGATTGGATTCCTGCAAAGGCAATTATGCCAGCTTTGATTGAAGCAGGTATCTTTACAAAAGATAAGAAAAAAGGATTGCCAATTCGAAAAGTACTTCGAAAGCTAGATGAAGAATCTACTTTATCTAAAATACCAACAGTATTTGCAGAAAGAAGAGAAGATAGTGTTTATTGGTTTTTTGTAAGAGCAGGAAAGAGTTATATTCCAAAAGAGCCTATTAATACAATTACAAAAAAGAAACAAAGCATTCTTAATATTCAAAATAGTGACGAGTTTTATTTGGTGAATTTATGTGATGAATTATTAGAGCTAAAAGCGTCTCGAAAGCATACGTTTGATGAGTTAGTAGGCAATTTGCATAAACGAGGAAAAAGAAGAACAAAACTCCCATTGGATGCCTATTATGCAGACTTAAAATTAGTTGTTGAGTTTTTTATGAATAAAGGAGTTGTTGAAGAATTAGATGAAAAAGAACAAGCCCGTATTATTCAAATAAAACGCTATGACCAACTTAAAAAGAAGGTTATTTTAAAGAAGGATTTGAAGCTAATCGAAATTAACTATGATTTCTTTGAATGTGATGAAACAAATAAATTGCTCCGAAATACAGAGCAAGACAAGTTGATATTAAGCGGTGTGTTAAAAGACTTTTTAAAGAACTAAAAATCCTAGTCTTTTAATCGTTATGTAACTATTTTTATACCCAACTTTGTGTATTGATCAGAAATGATTAAATATTAACAAACAAAATCATAGAAAAACACCCGTTTTTGATTTCTAAAAATATAAATTTGCAATTATTAAAAAGTTAATTAATTATATAATCTTACCCTTTTGGAAAATAAAAAAGCAATTAAATTAATCGACAAGATTCTGGAAAACCTTGATAAAACAGGTATTAATACAGAAGCGTTAATTGAAGACATAAAAGCATTAAGAGTATATGCCTTAGAAGCGCAAATACCTTTAGTTGTAAAAGTACTTAGACTTACTTATGAGCATATTGAAGCTAATGAGTCGTTTCTTATTCCTATTCTTGATGATGAACCTGTAGATGAAGAAGGCGCTATTGTAGAAGCTGATACGGATCCTGTAGAGAGTCTTAAATATTTAATTTCTCTTATGAAGAATCTTAATAATAAAATGAATATAGCCGATTTAAAAGAATATAGAGATCTTTTGAATAGCTAATAGTTTTATACAATTTTAGAATTTATAAAAACGATTACTCTTAAGTGGTCGTTTTTTTTTGTTTTTATAAGTATTGGTGTTTGCGTTAGCGATTATTCTTTGGTTAATATTTTAAATTAATGAAATCATGAATGCTTTGCATTTGAAGTGGTTAGTTTTTGGCGAGCGGAAGCATCGAGCCAAAACTATGAACGTAAAGCGCGACCCTTGTGGTAACGCCCAAAAAATGGTTGCAAAAAAAACCTCAACAAATAATTGCTGAGGCTTGGTAGTTAGTTTAATGTTTAGTTTAGATTCCTGTTTTAAGGGAATACAATTATATTAGAAACTTAGAATTATTGTATTTAAGTTTCTTTTTTGTTATCCATTCATGGATATTAAAAATTCTTCGTTATTTCTGGTTTGTTTAAAACGTTCGTTTATAAACTCCATCGCTTCAACAGGGTTCATATCGGCAAGATATTTACGCATTACCCACATACGTTGAATAGTGTTGGCATCTAGTAAAATGTCATCGCGTCGTGTGCTTGATGAGGTAAGGTCGATAGCAGGGAAAATTCTACGGTTAGATATTTTTCTATCTAATTGTAGCTCCATGTTACCAGTTCCTTTAAATTCTTCAAAAATTACTTCGTCCATTTTAGAACCAGTTTCTGTAAGTGCCGTTGCAATGATGGTTAAAGAACCGCCATTTTCAATATTACGAGCAGCACCAAAGAAACGTTTTGGTTTGTGTAATGCATTGGCATCTACACCACCACTTAATATTTTACCTGAAGCAGGTTGAACAGAATTGTAAGCTCTCGCTAAACGGGTGATAGAATCTAGAAGAATCACAACATCATGACCACATTCAACCAAACGTTTTGCTTTTTCAAGAACAATGTTAGCTATTTTTACGTGCTCGTGTGCTTCTTTATCAAAAGTGGATGCAATAACTTCGCTACGTACATTACGTTGCATGTCTGTAACCTCTTCTGGACGTTCATCAATTAATAATATCATTTGATAAACCTCAGGATGGTTGGCAGCAATAGCGTTAGCAACATCCTTTAATAACATGGTTTTTCCCGTTTTAGGCTGTGATACAATCATACCACGTTGACCTTTTCCAATAGGAGCAAATAAATCCATGATTCTTGTAGAAATAGTTGCTTGTTTTTCTGCAAGATTGAATTTTTCTTGCGGGAATAACGGTGTTAAATGCTCAAAAGCAACACGGTCTCTTACTACATTTGGATCTTGACCATTAATTTTACTAACCTTAATTAAAGGAAAATATTTTTCTCCTTCTTTTGGAGGTCTTACATGTCCTAAAACAGTATCTCCTACTTTTAAACCAAATAAGCGAATTTGCGATTGCGATACATAAATATCATCTGGTGATGATAAGTAATTGTAATCTGATGAGCGTAAAAATCCATACCCATCTTGCATAATATCTAAAACACCTTCACTTTCAATAATGGCATCAAATTCAAAGTCTGGTTCACGGTAGCGGTTTCTACTATCTTTATTACCATTATTGCTGTGTACGTTGCCGTTTTTTTGGTTTTTATTTTGGTGATTAGGCTCTCTTTTTTGTTGAGGCCTTGGTTTAGGCTTTTGTTGATTATCGTTTTTCCTGTCGGTTAGAGGTCTAGGATTTGGTCTATTTTCTGGTTTTTTATCTTCTCTTTTGTTAGGAACAGCCGTTTTAGGTTTTTCTGAAGCTTCAACTATTTTAGTCTCAGTTACCTTATTGTCAACTGCTTTAGTTTCTTCTAAAGGAAGTTCTAAAGTTTTTTCGGCTTTTTCAGCAGGTTTATTAGCTGGTGTATTTTTAACGGGCTTTTGTACGCGTTGTCTAGTTTTTCTAACTACTGGCTTAGGCTTTTCAGTTGTATTGTCAGTAGGTTTATTAGGTTCAACAACAGCAGTAATCGCTTTTGGGTCGGCAGCTTGTGTGTCAAGTATTTGATAAACTAAATCTAATTTTTTTAAGGAACGGTATTTTGGGACGTTCAATTTACTTGCAATCTCCTGTAGTTCAGCGAGTTTCTTTTCTTTTAATTGTGAAATTTCAAACATTGATGTTTATATGTGATATTTATTTGAATATAAATTTTGAGTTATTCTGAAAAAAATGATTTTTATTCTGAAGAATTAATAACCTGTTAATGCGGTTATTGAGGATTTATAATGCAATTATACAACTTTATTTTAATTTTTAGTATTAATTTTATAAAATAAACTACTATTTTTGCCGTCTAGTTTATAAAATTTTATGCTACAACGTATTCAAACTATATATCTTTTAATGGCTGCAGGAATTTCTGCGGGATTAATTTTTGTGTTTGATTTATGGTCTACATCAGACCAAGTTAAAGTATTTGCTAATGACGTTAATTATGTATTTGCTGCTTTTTTAGCATCGGCATTATTATCAATTATTTCTATATTTAGATACAAAAACAGGAAGTCTCAATTTGTATTGGGGCGCCTTAACATCATATTGAACTTTTTTTTACTAGGATTTTTTGTATATCAATCTCTAAATGTACCTGGAGAGACGGCGGTTTCTGAGAAAGGTATTGGGATGTTTCTTCCTATTATTTCTATCGTGTTTTTGGTTTTAGCCAATAAGGCCATTAAGAAGGACGAAGATCTCGTAAAATCTGTAGATAGATTGCGATAAACCTAACATCTTAGTAGTATTAGTGCGAAAAAAACCCAAAGTGAAAACTTTGGGTTTTTTTATTTTTACAAAAAATAGATTGTTATTTTATTTCAATAACTTCTAAATCGAACGATAATTCTTGTCCTGCTAATGGATGATTAGCATCAACAATAATATGGTCTTCGTTAATTTCCGCTATACGAAATTGTGTTTCTTTACCTTCTTCATCTTTAGAAGCTAGACCCATACCAATTTCTGGAGCCATATCTTGAGGAAGTTGTTCTTTTTTTACTTCGTAAAACAACTCTTGTTGCACATCACCATAAGCTTCAGCTACAGGAATATTAATGGTTTTTTTCTCGTTTAATTTCATGTCAATAATACCTTTTTCAAAACCAGGAATAAGCGCACCTTGACCTAGCGTTATTTCTAAAGGCTCTCTTTCTAGTGAGCTATCAAAAACTTGACCATTGCTTAGTTTTCCTGTGTAATGCACTTTTACCGTATCATTTTCTTTTACTTGACTCATAAATAATTATGTTTACTGTTTTTAAAATCGCTGCAAATTTACGGTTTATTAAAGGAAATCTTGGTGCTTTTTCAGGGTTTTTGGCGTTACCTTCCCGATAGCTATCGGGAGGTCGGGCTTTCCGTTCATAGTTTTGGCTCGATGCTTCCGCTCGCCAAAAGCTAACCACTGCAATCCCTAACGCGGGCTAGTTTGCTAAATTCAAACATCAACTTATTGTTTTGTCATTCCAGCCTTTCGTCTACGCTCAAGATAAACTATGGCAGGAATCCATTAAGGTCAGGATAAAGTAAAAAGGTAAGGGAATTGCATAGCCGCAACAGTAAGTAAGTCCTTCCTCTTGGGAAGGGTTTAGGAAGGGCTTGGATGCCTCACCGGAAATTCAATAACCTCTAAATCATCAATTTTTTTACCATCAATAGTAAAACGCAACATGGTTCTCGTTTTATGAAACCCATGTTTACCAACCGCACCAGGATTCATGTGTAAAACATGTAGTTTTTTATCGGGCATCACTTTTAAAATATGAGAATGCCCACAAATAAAAAGTCTTGGTGGGTTTTGTTTCATATCGTCTATAACTCTACCATTGTATTTTGGTGGATATCCACCAATGTGCGTTATCCAAACATCAACATCTTCACACATAAACCTATTGTGTTCTAGGAATTCTAACCGAACCGTAGCATCATCAATATTACCGTAAACACCACGTAAGGGTTTTAGTTTTTTTATGGCATCGGTTACTTTTAAATCGCCAATATCTCCAGCATGCCATACTTCATCAGCTTGTTTTACATATTTTAAAATATCATTATCAATATAGCTATGCGTGTCTGAGAGGAGTAATATTTTTTTCATGAATTATAACTGAAATGTATGTTGGTAAAGTTATATATAATTGTTTTAATGAGTTGTAAACTGGTAGTGAATAATTTATCTTGACTTTGTCAGAAAAAATAGATAAATTCGTTTAACAGATGATATGAATATTAAAATGATTTCATATTAACGTAGTTGTGCTCAATTTGAAAACATAAACACTAAAAATATTTAACCGCCATAAACCAAAATAATATGGAATTCAAACTAAAAATTAACGGAAGTGAATCCAAGAACGCTGAATTTGTTGGATGGACTCCGGTAAAATGTACGTTGACAATTAACGGTTACACCGGAGATACACCAATGCCTGTGACGATTACACCGGAACACATAAACAAAAGTGGTCGATTAGATTTATATTTAGATAATTCACCAAATTCCTCTCCCATAAAGAAAATTGAACACGATTTTCAATCTGTAATCGACCTTACCTTTTATATTGCAGGTAGGTATAATCACCCAAGCGTTGCAGAGAAGGATACATATATTCTTGTCAAACACAATTTCGATAAGGTTCCTGAGCTTAAAAAGGACATGATGGTTAGGGTTCGGAAGAATGCCAATAAGCTCGAGCAAAAAGAAATGACGATGTTCTTAGAGGCATTTGTACGGCTTAATACTCAAAAAACTAAAAAGGAATATCAGGGTAATTATTCTAACGAACCTAAGAAACTGCTCGGTGAGATTGTACTTATGCACACTTATGATGCTATCTGGGAAATTCATCAACGTACTTCCTTCCATCCTTGGCATAGAATTTTTAACATGCATTTGGAAAGAGAACTACAGGCAATAAAGCCGTATGTAACTATTCCTTATTGGAAGTTTGATGTAAAGGCAGAACGTGTATTTACAGCATCGTTTATTGGTGAGACTGAAAAAACTAATAATACAAGTTCCATAGAATCAAAGAAACCTATATTCAATAAAATGAACCCTATGGCTAACTACATTGAAAATACTGCCTGGGGCACTTTGAACAGGGCGTACCGGCAAAGAAACCCTGCAAGCCAGGATACTTTTGGCCGAAGAAACGGGAACAGGGATGTATTAACTGAAGAGGATATTGTTTATAAAGGACCTGATACTTTTGAACAATGGTCAACATTCGAAGAAGGTCGTTCTCATAATTCTGCTCATAATATATTTACAGGAGATGTTGCTGATGCTGGAAAAGACCCAATAGACCCTTTGTTTTTTATGATGCACAGTAATGTTGATCGACTATGGGCAAAATGGCAACACAATAATAATCGTTTCGATGGCAGTCAAAATGAGACGTATCCTAATCAAGGAAAATACCAAGGTAAAAGAGGTGAAGAATGGATTGAAAAATGGAAACAGAATGCTACTCAAGATGAATTGGATTTTTTCAATGCCGCAGGTTTTATCCAACAAACGAATTAAGGATATTGGTAATTTTTCGGAAGACACACTTTGGCCATGGGATTTAGATACTGAGGATAGTAGACCTATGAGGATTTATAACGCAGACATAGATCCAGAATTTGGAGATGGAAAAGTGCCTGAAATAGAAATAGAATTCCCCAAATCACCCACTTCTAATTATCCTGAAAGGCCAATAACAGTAACTAGCACTATTGACTTTCAGGATAGACTTAACAAAAAGACTCCCTTAGGTTTTGATTACGATGATATTCCTTATTTCAATCATGATAGAGAGCCTTTAATAGACATTGCAATAGATGAAAGCGATTTTCAAAAGAAGGATATAGAAAAGCAGAATCAGGCATTAGCTGAATTAAGAAATAAAAAAAATGATTTGAATCTTCGTAAAAGTGCAATAGTATCAATTGATGAAACAAGTGAGGTTTTTCTCGATACTATTCTTGAAATAATCGCTGACCCGGTTGAACCTGTAGATTTGAGAACTGAGCTAATTAATGAGATGGTGAATGCCAAAGAGCAAATAGATTCTTTCCTTCTAGAAAACCTCGCTTTTTCAATCTCTTAAGGGGGTTGATTAATGGTGGCAATAAAAAGCTAAGATTTCAAGCCATTGATATTTTGTCGTCTAACGAAGACCCTATTGTTCAAGAGTTTTTGATTGAGGAGATAAAAAAAGAAAAGAGCGATTTTATTTCAATAACGGATGCTATTTTCTTTTTAAGGCAAAGTCCAAAACCCCAGCACACAAAATTGTTCCTTGAATTATTCAATCAAAGCAACGACATCAATGTAAGAAGGGCCGCCATTGCAGGGCTTGGAAGTGCTCCTGAATCGGAAGAGTTACTTATAAAGGTTGTTTTAGATAAGAACGAGGATTTTAAAGTTAGAGAAGCAAGTGCATTATCTCTTCATAACCTAAATCATGAATTGATGAATGATTTAGCTGCTCAAATCATTGCTGAGCCAGAAATGGGTGAAGGTATTAAGTTATTTAGAAGCGTCAGTCCAGATTCTGATGAAGTGGATTTTAAAGCAGGATTACTCAACATGTTGACATTTACGGGTGAACTAGACCAATTAAAAGAAAATGAAGGATTGAAATCTTCTCTGCGTGAAGTAATTGAACCAAACACTCAAAACAAAGCCAACTTTCTCAGTACTATAGAAACAATTGGTTCTGCACCTGCTGAAGTTCCAACCATTATTGAGCAATTGGCAGCCGAACTACTTGTTAGACTTGAAGGAAACGGCAATGATTAAAGTTAGTCTTACAAAGGATAGCACTGAAGATGAAATTGGAGAGTTGTTGGACAAAGTTCGCAATGGCGAACTGTCCAGAGGCCTCTTAGTAAACCTTCTCTCAGAACGGCATGCTGTTTATATAGAGCGTCCCAGCTATCAAATGAACCGAATTAAAGGGTATGCCCTAGCCTCTTTTAAAGAAGCTGGGTTAACTAGTTCTGCAATCAATTTTGTTTTAGACGAGTTGCAAAATGGGAGAAACGCCTACATGGTTGGAGGAGCAGCCAGAGGGTTACGTGGTGCTAAAAAACCAAAAGCTCAATATGTAAACTTCCTAATTCAAGCTATTTGTAATCTTAAATACCATGACGATAGTTTTGATCTGACGGTGTTCAAGCCTGAATGGCCTCTTAAAAAATCTTCTTGTGGACGTCTAGAAATTTTCAAAACGCTTCAATGGTTTAGAGGATACGCTAAAGGGGCTGTGCCCGAACTCAGGTCGTTCTTGAATAATTCAGAGGATTTTACTCCTGATATGCGTGAAGAGATAAGGAAGACAGTCAATGCTATTGAGGAAGATAAAAGGGAGCTTGACCTTAGTTGCTGTGAAGTGGAAGGTAAAGGTATTCAAGGAATTTCGTGGTTATGGAAGGGAATGCGCAACATTGGAAGTGTTGGAAACTTGAGGGTTCAAAACGAGCACGGACTAACCCAACCTCTTGAGGATATTATCAATCAAAAACCAACAGTAGTAGCATTCTTCTATACACGATGTATGAACCCAAATAAGTGTACATTAACTATCAATAAAATAGGTTGGTTACAAAGTGAATTAGTGCAAAGAGGAATTGAGCATAAGGTAAACCTAAACCTACTCGCGTTCACATATGATCCAAACTATGACACCCCTGCTAAAATGAGAGCATTTGGAGAGAATAGAGGAATAGAGTTTGGATCAAACACACATGTTTTAAGAACTCGTCCAGAAGAGTTTAGTGTGCTCTCTGACTTTTTTCAACTTGGAGTCAATCATGTAGCATCAACAGTCAATCAACATAGACTTGAGTTATTTATCTTAAATCAAAATGGACGCATAGAAACGACTTACTCGAGAATACAGTGGGAATTGGAAAATGTGGTTTCTGATCTAACAAAATTGATCAGTCTTTCATCAAAATCAAGATGGTTCTCAAGAATCTCAAATACAATTCAGCAAGTTATCGTTCCTGTTTTGGTTGTTTTCTTCCCAAAATGTCCTTTCTGTTGGGCTGCTTACTTAAGCGTTTTTGGAATTTCAGGTCTTCAAAGTATTCCATATAGCCCATGGTTATTGCCTTTGATTTTTGGTGTAATGGTTTTTAATCTGGTATTGCTTTATAGGAAAGCAATTGTCCGAAATGGACTATTCCCTTTTTGGATCAGCTTGATTGGAACAATGCTAGTTGGAGGTGGGTACACTCTTACACATCAGCCAACTTCCTTTGTAGGTATAGGGCTGATATTCATTGGAGCAGTTTTAAACAGCCTGTCATTCAAGTACTGGAGTATGGTCACCTTTTTTGTCGAATCAAAGGTACTGAAATGGAGAAGTAAAGTTTCGATAAAAAATTGGAAATCAAAACCTGAGCACAACATTGTAAAGCAATAGCGGGTGCTGTTGTTAAATCAAGGTCTTTATATGTCTTAAGCTTTTGTCGTGGCGGATAGGTAAACTCCTTGAAATCGGCTACTGCTCTTATACTAACCGTCAAGCAAACCACTTCAAAAATAAGCTAAAACAAAAGTCAGCAAACACCTTTGTTAGGGATGCGGCATCCTTTATGCTAAGTTTTATACTTGAAACGCTTCCTTTATAAACTAAAAGTTGTTTGATAATGAGATCCGGAAACAAGTTCGGGACTGCTTCGCGGAAAGATATAGAGAAAGCCCGACCCTTGGGTAACGCCCAACGTCTCGATACTATTCCGAAAAAAATCGGAATCACTCGAAGTAACACTATTAATCTTTTAATATATAATTAAGATTAGGGGTTTTATAGGAAGCACAAAACTATCTATCTTTGTGTTTTCATAAAATTAATAGAGCTTTTGCGATATTTTATAGAACTTTCTTATAATGGTAGTGTGTATCATGGTTGGCAAAATCAACCCGATGCTATTTCTGTACAAGAGGTTTTAGAAAAAGCATTGTCTATGTTGTTAAAACAGCCTATTGCTACCATGGGAGCAGGTCGTACAGATACAGGCGTGCATGCCAAACAAATGTTTGCGCATTTTGATTATGATGGCGATTTTGATACTACCAATTTAGTTTTTAAACTGAATTCTTTTTTACCTAAAGATGTTGCCATTCACGATGTATTTAAAGTGAAAACCGATGCACATACGCGTTTTGATGCTATGAGTAGGACGTATTTATACCGTGTAACCTTAAAAAAGGATGTGTTTTCGGTAGATCATGTGCTTTACGTAAAGCAGGCTTTAGACGTTGATAAAATGAAAGCAGCGACGGAGATTTTATTTGAGTATAAAGATTTTCAATGCTTTTCGAAAAGTAATACCGATGTAAAAACGTATTATTGTGATATTATGAAAGCGGAGTGGGTTGTGGTTGATGGAGAACTTCAGTTTACTATTAAAGCAAATCGTTTTTTACGTAATATGGTGCGAGCTATTGTTGGTACTATGATTAATATTGGTTTAGGTAAAATAAAGGTGAATGATTTACACGCTATTATAAAATCTAAAGATAGGAGTGAAGCTGGGTTTTCGGTACCAGCACATGCTTTATATTTAACTGAAGTTGAATACCCAAAGGATATAAAAATATAATGACAAAAGAGAAGGAAAGCATATTAGATGTTAAACTGTTTAAGCGTCTTTTTGAATACATTAAGCCTTATAAAGGTGTGTTTTTCGGACTTCTTATTTTGGTGGTTTTATTGGCTGTTTTTAGTTCGGCAACGCCATATATTACAAAATATGCTATAGACGAAAGTATTGAAACCAAAATATCAAAGGATTTTCTGTTTTATGTTATTTTAATGTTTGTGGTTTTAATTCTGCAAACCGTTTTTCAATTGTTGTTTATTTATTATGCTGCTTGGTTGGGACAAAATTTGGTTATGGATGTGCGTGTAAAACTGTTCAGCCATTTACTGCGTTTTAAAATGAAGTATTATGATAATTCTTCGGTAGGTGTTTTAATTACCAGAGCCGTAACCGATATGGAGCGTATTGCTGATATTTTTGGACAGGGTTTGTTCATGATTGTTAGAGATTTGTTGGCGATGGTCGTGGTATTTGGTGTGATGATTTATATTAATTGGCGATTAAGTTTGATTGTATTTCTCATGCTTCCGTTGTTATTATATGCTACAAGAATTTTTCAAAAGTATATGAAACGGGCTTTTGAAGAAGTGAGAAATGAAGTGTCTAACTTAAATTCTTTTGTGCAAGAACGTATTACTGGCATGAAAATTTTACAATTGTTTACGCGTGAAACGACTGAATATAAAAAATTCAAAAATATAAACGAGCGTCATAAAAAAGGCTGGTTAAAAACGGTTTGGTATAACTCTATTTTTTTTCCTTTAGCCGATTTGGTGTCGTCAATTAGTATTGGATTAGTAGCTTGGTATGGTGGATTAAATGTGGTTTTAGACGGTGCCGTTTCACAAGGCGATTTAATTGCTTTCATTATGTTTATTCCTATGTTGTTTAGACCATTAAGGCAAATAGCAGATAAGTTTAATACGCTACAAATGGGTATGGTAGCTGCCAACCGGGTATTTAGAGTTATAGATACGACTTCTCAAATAGATGATATAGGAACTTATGTTGCTGAGCATTTTAAAGGTGATATAACATTTGATACGGTTTCTTTTAGTTATGTAGATGATGAAGAAGTTTTAAAAGGCATTTCATTTGATGTAAATGCAGGTGATACGGTTGCTATTGTTGGCGCTACAGGTGCAGGGAAATCAACTATTGTTAATTTGTTAAATCGTTTTTATGAAATTAAAGATGGTGTGATTTCGGTTGATGGTATTAATATTAAGGACGTTACCTTATTGTCTTTACGCACACAAATAGCGGTTGTTTTACAAGATGTGTTTTTGTTTGCTGATACTATTTTGAACAATATTACGCTTAATCATCCTGAAATAACTGAGGAGACTGTTAAACAAGCAGCTAAAGATATTGGTATTCATGATTTTATTATGAGTCTGCCAGATGGTTATCATTATAACGTGAAAGAACGTGGTGTGATGCTGTCTTCAGGTCAGCGACAACTTATTTCGTTTTTACGTGCTTATGTTACAAACCCGAGTATTTTGGTACTAGATGAAGCCACGTCTTCAGTAGATTCGTATTCAGAACAACTTATTCAAAATGCGACTGATAAAATAACCAATGGCAGAACGTCTATTGTGATTGCACATCGATTGGCAACTATAAAAAAGGCTGATAAAATTATAGTCATGGATGCTGGAGACATTGTAGAACAGGGTACTCACAACGAATTACTTAAAAAGAAAGATGGTTATTATAAAAACCTGTATGAAGTACAGTTTTTACAAGAGGAAGCAATTTAAGTTAAATCGGTTTTAATCATAGCATTTAGTTCGTTTGTGTCTTCAAAAACCACAAACTCACCATCTTTAAAATAAGAAATATGCCCCGTTTCTTCACTAACAACAAGCGCTAAAGCATCTGTTTTTTCGGTAACACCTATAGCGGCTCTATGGCGTAAACCAAAACGTTGCGGGATGTTTTTTTCATTATTCACAGGTAGAATAACGCGAGTTGCTTTTACAATGTTATTGCTTACTACAATAGCACCATCGTGCAAGGGACTGTTTTTAAAAAAGATACTTTCAATAATAGGCTGCGTTACTTTGATGTTCATTTCATCACCAGATTCAGATAAAAAATCTAAATTATTATTGCGTTCAAAAACAATTAACGCCCCTGTTTTAGACATCGACATTTTATTGCAAGCCAAAATAACAGCATCAATATTGGTTCCATCACTAGTTTCTGTTTTTAAAAATTTAAATTGTTTTAAAAATTTACGTCGTCTATTAAAGTTGGTAGAACCAACCATAAGTAAAAACTTTCTAATTTCTGGTTGAAAGACGACTATTAAGGCAATAATTCCCACTTTCATAAAACCACCAAAAATACCAGTAAGAAGTTCCATGTTTAGGAATTCTGTAAGTTTCCAAACAAAGTAAATAATAATGATGCCTATAAAAATATTAATGGCAACTGTGCCTTTTACTAATTTGTAAACATAATATAGTAGAAGTGCTACGAGTATAACATCTATAACATCAACAACAGTAAATTTTAAAAGGTCTTTAAAAATCTCCAAGGTAAAATGGGTTTTTGTAAATTTAGTAAAATATGGTTAATTAAAAATGAATTCGTCTTTTGCAATTATAATATTTTTTAAATCTAAATTTGAAAGTAGCGATTTAAACGTGATGTAATTTTGAAAAGACAAACTCTCATTAAAGTTTAAGATTAATTCGAATTCTTGTTCTTCTGTACTGAACAGATTTTTTAAATCATTTATTAAAGTGTCTTTACTGGATATTTTGTTTATTAAACTTTTCATAAATCCAATAATTTCAATCTCGTCAGAGAAAGTAATACTAAATCTTACGTTTTTTGGAATATCTGAAATTTCAGAAAAGTATGCCCCAGCATCTTCATCATGATACTTAATATTGGTAAACTCAATAAAACCTAAATTCTTTTTACTTATATCATTACAAGTAAAATAGTTTTTAGATTTTTCATTTTTATGACCTGTATTTTTCTTTTTTTCTTGTAAAAATTTAATATGTGGAATCGCTTGCTTTAGTGTTAAACGTTTATCAACGTTAATCAACCAATTGGTTGTGCTAATTAGGTTTTTTCTGTTGAGTTCAATACTATCTTTTTGAGTTTCATCATAAAACAAATAAGCTGCAGAAACATCGTTTATTTCTGAAATTTCAGAATGACTTATTTCTGGTAATAGCACTGTTTTTCCTTTTCCGCAGGAAAAAATAAATAGAGCAGTGATTAGTAAAATATAATATCTCATGTATTCTTAACGACTTAATGATTCAACTAATTTAATACATTCCATAGCTTCTTTTACATCGTGCACTCGTAAAATAGAAGTGTTTTTTTGTAACGCAATGGTATTTAAAACTGATGTGCCATTTAAAGCTTCACTGGCTGTGGTTTCTAGTTTTTTATAAATCATAGATTTTCTTGAAATACCTACAAGTAATGGTTTTTCTATCATATTGAAAAGTTCCAGTTTGTTTAGTAGTTCGTAATTTTGATCTAACGTTTTAGCAAAACCAAAACCAGGATCTACAATAATATCAACAATACCCAATGCTCTGGCAGCTGCTATTCTTTCAGAAAAATAAAACAGAATCTCTTTTACTAAGTTATCATAACCAGTTTGTTGTTGCATGTTTTGTGGAGTACCACGCATGTGCATTATAATATATGGAACATGTAAGTCTGCTATAGTTTGAAACATATTATCATCTAAATTTCCAGCAGAAATATCGTTAATCATGCAAGCTCCAGCTTCAATACATTGTTTTGCAACCTTACTTCTAAACGTATCAATAGAGATGAGTGTTTCAGGAAATTCTTTTAAAATTAAATTTATAATAGGAAGTATGCGTTTTAATTCTTCAGCTTCACTAACATGATCCGCATTTGGTTTAGAACTATATGCGCCTATATCAATAAAAGTAGCGCCTTCATTAAGCATGCTTTCAGTATGAAGTAGTATCTCTTTTTCATTTTTATGGATACCACCATCAAAAAAAGAATCGGGTGTAATGTTTAAAATTCCCATCACTTTTGGCGATGATAAATCAATAAGATTTCCTTTGCAATTTATAGTCATATATTAAGTTTTAGCCACAAATACACGAATGATTTTTTTAAGATTAATGTATTTGATGCTTTTAAAAATGATGTAAAAATAAATATTTGTGAATTCGTGGCAACATTTAAAAACTAAACTTAAAAGTTTGTAGATGAAACTTTGAACTTTCTAATTATTTATGCGAAATTTACACAAAATTCAATTTATTTATGCAAGATACTTCAAAACAATACGATGCCGTTATAGATACCTGTAAAAGTTTATTTGTTAAAAAAATGAGTGATTACGGTAGTGCATGGAGAATACTGCGTTTACCATCGCTTACCGATCAGATTTTTATAAAAGCGCAGCGTATTAGAGGTCTTCAGCAAAACGATGTTAGAAAGGTTGATGAAGGAGAGGCCAGCGAGTTTATTGGTATTATAAATTATGCGATTATGGCTTTAATTCAATTAGAAAAAGGCGTTGTAGAACAACCTGATTTATCAACAGAAGAAGCCAAGGAGTTGTATGAAAAGCAAGTCGCTATTACTAAACAATTGATGGAAGATAAAAACCATGATTATGGTGAGGCTTGGAGAGATATGCGTGTGAGTAGTTTAACCGATTTAATTTTACAAAAATTACTGCGCGTTAAACAAATTGAAGATAATAAAGGAAAAACATTAGTAAGTGAAGGTATAGATGCTAATTATCAAGACATGATTAATTATGCCATTTTTGCTTTAATTCATTTAAACGAAAAATAACTGTCATTCCTGTGAAGGCAGGAATCCAGATTATAAAAATTAAGTTTCAATTAAAAGATTCCTGCCTTCGCAGGAATAACAAAAATTATGAAATACTTAGTAAACATATCAAGAATACTAGTAGGCGTGTTATTTATATTCTCTGGATTTATAAAGTTGAATGACCCGCTTGGTTTTTCTTATAAACTGCAAGAATATTTTAGTCAAGATGTATTAAATATTCCTTTTTTAGAACCTTATGCGTTAATGATTTCGGTTTTAGTCGTAGTTTTTGAAGTGGTTTTAGGCGTTTTTTTACTTATTGGCTATAAACCTAAATTTACAGTTTGGAGTTTACTAGGAATGATTGTGTTCTTCACCTTTTTAACGTTTTATGCGGCATATTTTGAGAAGGTAAAAGATTGTGGTTGTTTTGGTGATTTTATAAAATTAAAGCCTTGGGAAACGTTTTGGAAAGATGTAGCACTTCTAGTATTAATTATTATTCTTTTTGTGGGTGTAAAACATATTAAACCCATATTTGGAAAACTTCCAATAACCATATTGGCATTGTTTAGTTTTATTATTAGTTTATGGTTTGGATATCATGTATTAATGCATTTGCCAACTATAGATTTTAGAGCTTATGCGATTGGAAAGAATATTCAAGAAGGTATGAGTACTCCTGAAGGTGCAGCAAAACCTGTTGTAGAATATTATTGGAAGTTTAAAGTAGATGGTGAAGAAAAAATATTCACTACCAATGGTTCGTATCCTTCAGTAGAAGGTGATTTTATAAGTGTTGATACCAAGGTTATTGATGAAGGCTATCAACCTTCAATTTATGATTTTTCAATAGAAAACTCTGAAGGAGAAGATTTAACCTTACAGGTTTTATCTGAAGATAACCTTATAGTTGTTGTGTCTTATAGTTTAGAACACATAGAACAAGGCGGTGCTTTAAAGCTAAAAGCGTTACAAGAAGAAGCTATTAAAAATGGTTATAAAATTATTGGGTTAACTGCATCAGGAGAAGCGACTAAGCAACGTATAAGTGAAGCTTATAATATAGATTTTGAATGGTATTTATGTGATGAAAAAGCCCTAAAAACAGTCGTGCGATCAAATCCAGGTATTTTAGAGTTGGATAAAGGAACCGTTAAGCAGAAAGTACATTGGAATGATATTGATGATTTAGAATTTTAGTTTTAAGAATCAATTCCAGATAAACAAATAAACGTATCAACAAAGAACTATTTGATAAGTTACCTACTAAATAAAATAACTTACGCATTACTCACATTATTTGGGGTAGTAACGGTTATATTTTTATTATTCAATGTGCTTCCAGGAGATCCCGCTCAAATGATGTTGGGACAAAATGAAGATAGTGAGCAATTAGCACTTGTAAAGCAGAAATACGGATTTGATAAACCCATCAGTACACAGTATTTGTATTATATAAATGATTTATCTCCCATTTCATTTCATTCAAAAGATGCCAGTAATTACGCGTTTTTAAGAGCAGGTAAATACAGCAAAGTAACTTTGTTTTCTATTGGGAATACAACAACTGTTTTAAAATTACCATACTTAAGAGAGTCGTTTACAAAACAAGGAAAAAAGGTAAGTCAGGTTTTAGCAGAAACCCTGCCTAATACATTTGTTTTAGCTGTTTCAGCTATTGTTATAGCAATCACCTTAGGAGTCTTTTTGGGTATTATTTCAGCACTATACAAAGATAAATGGCTCGATAAAGTGATACAGATTCTAAGTACATTTGGTATGAGTATACCATCATTTTTTAGTGCCATTCTATTCGCTTGGTTTTTCGGATATATTTTACATGAATACACGCATTTAGAAATGACAGGAAGCCTGTATGAGCTTGACGATTTTGGAGAAGCCATGCATATTAAATGGAAAAACTTACTATTGCCAGCCGTAGTTTTAGGTATTCGTCCGTTAGCCGTTGTTATTCAACTGATGCGTAATTCGTTGTTAGAAGTTTTTAATCAAGATTACATAAGAACAGCTAGAGCAAAAGGGTTGAGCGAATTTCAAATTATAAAAAGACATGCCGTTAAAAATGCTTTAAATCCTGTAGTAACAGCTATTTCGGGTTGGTTTGCTTCTATGCTGGCTGGCGCTGTTTTTGTAGAGTATATTTTTGGATGGAACGGACTTGGAAAAGAAATAGTAAACGCTTTAAATACTTTAGATTTACCTGTAATTATGGGAGCTGTATTAATAATTGCGACCATGTTTGTAATTATAAATATTTTTGTCGACTTAGTTTATGTTTGGTTAGATCCAAAAGTAAAACTAGAATAATTTTATTTCCGCGTAGACGGAAATCTCATCTTAAAAAAACAAAATCATGAAGAAAATACCATTTCTATTAGTTATATTCTTAACTTTTTTAAGTTGTAAATCACAAGACGCTCCAACTAAGTTTTCTCAAGAAGCTTTAAATGACATATTTGTAACATTAAAAGGAGGTTCAACAACATTTAAAAGTATTTTAGAAACCCATAAAGGCAAAACAATCCTTATAGATATTTGGGCTTCTTGGTGTGGCGATTGTCTAAGAGGTATGCCTAAAGTAAAAGCATTACAAAAAGAGTATCCAGATGTAGCTTATGTCTTTTTGTCGTTAGATAGAGGCGAAGAAGCGTGGAAAAAAGGCATCAAAAAGCACCATGTAGAAGGCAATCATTATTATATGCCATCAGCAAAGAAATGTGATTTTGCAGATTTTGTAAATATTAGCTGGATTCCTAGATATATGGTAATAAATAAAGCCGGCGAAATCGTTGTATTTAATGTTATTGAAGCTGATGACAATAAGTTAATAGAAGCATTAAAAAAATAACTATTTTTGCATATCAAAACAGGAATAATAAATTTACAAATAAATATATCCCTCTGTTTTTAAGAGGTTAATACAACATTATGAGAAAAAATATCGTAGCCGGAAACTGGAAAATGAATAATGATTTAGCAGAAACAGAATCATTATTAACCGATTTAAAAAACAAAACAAAAACATCAAATGCAGAGGTTATGGTAGCTCCAGCATTTACTAATCTTTTTCAAGCATTTCAGTCTTTAAAAGATTCAGGAGTAGAGGTTATTGCACAAAACATGCACTTTGCCGAAAATGGTGCTTATACAGGAGAGATTAGTGCAAGTATGCTTAAAAGTGTAGGTATTAAAACTGTTATTTTAGGACATAGTGAGCGTCGTGAATATTTTAATGAAACCGATGAGTCTTTAGCTAAAAAGGTAGATGCTGCATTAGCAAATGATTTACGTATCATTTTTTGTTTTGGAGAAGTATTAGCCGATAGAAAATCAGATAATCAAGAAGCCGTTGTAGGTAGTCAAATAAGTAATGCCTTATTTCACTTAAATGCCGATGCTTTTAAAAATATTGTATTAGCATACGAGCCAGTTTGGGCTATTGGTACAGGCGAAACAGCAAGTCCAGAGCAAGCGCAAGATATGCACGCATTTATTAGAAAAACTTTAGCAACCAAATATGGTAACGATGTTGCTAATAGCGTATCTATTTTATATGGTGGAAGTTGCAAACCAGGAAATGCCAAAGAAATTTTTTCTAAACCAGATGTAGATGGTGGTTTAATTGGTGGAGCTGCACTTAATGCAGACGATTTTTTTGCTATTGTAAACGCATTTTAAAAAATAATTGATTTTTTCATTCCCATGAATATGGGAATCTTTAATAATATTTTTGGGCGTTACCCCGATAAAAATCGGGGTCGCGCTTTTCATTACAATCTTTTTGTTTGTGCCTCACAAAAAGGATTTTCATTACAATCGCTAACGCGGGCTTATCAGCTAAGACTATTAATAAATCAATTATGTCTAATACCATTTATATCGGTTATTATTTTAAAGTACAACCACTTCAACCTGGGGTAGAAATTCTTATTGCAGAACTCGGTTATGCTGGTTTTGAAAGTTTTGTAGAGAATGAAGATGGCGTTACCGCATACATTCAAAAAGACGAATGGAATGATGCTATTTTAGAAGATATTCAAATTTTAAATTCTGATGAGTTTGAAATCAACTATACGTTCGAAGATATAGAACAAACCAATTGGAATGAAGAGTGGGAAAAGAATTTTAATCCCATTATAGTGGATGATGTATGTTCTGTACGTGCACCATTTCACGAAAAACCAAATACTCAATACGATATTGTCATAGAACCGAAAATGAGTTTTGGTACAGGGCATCATGAAACCACACACATGATGATTCAGCATATTTTAAAAAATGATTTAAAAGATAAGTCGGTTTTAGATATGGGTTGCGGAACAGGAGTTTTAGCCATTTTAGCAGAAATAAAAGGCGCGAAACCTATTGATGCTGTAGATTATGATAATTGGTGTTATTTAAATAGTTTAGAAAATGTAGAACGAAATAACAGAAAGTACATTACTGTTATAGAAGGGGATGCGAGTGTTTTAGAAGGAAGAAAATATGATGTTATTATAGCTAATATAAATCGTAATATTCTTCTGCAAGATATGAAAACCTATGCCTCGTGTTTAAATGAAAAAGGGATGTTGTTTTTAAGTGGTTTTTATAATGATGATATACCAATTATTAAAAGTGAATGTGATAAGCATATGTTAAATTTTGAAGAAAAATTAGAAAGAAACAATTGGGTTTCACTAAAATTTTTAAATTAGTAGTATCATTAATCCCCAAAGATTAAAATTTTTATGAGTACAAGAGAAAAAACATCAGAAGAATTACTACTTAAAGAAGAGGTTTTAACTCAAAACGAAATTGTTTTGCATAATGATGATGTTAACACGTTCGACCATGTCATAGAAACACTTATTTATGCTTGTGATCATTCAGAAATACAAGCAGAACAATGTGCAATGTTAGTACATTACAAAGGTAAGTGTACCGTTAAAACTGGTTTGTATAACGATTTGAAACCACGCTGTTCTATGCTTTTAGAAGCAGGTTTGAGTGCCGAAATTATTTAGAATATTAATTTATTATTTACTCATTTTACCCATAGCACAACTAACAAAAGATTTAGCCTTTGTAGTTAGTGCATTCTTTTCTCCAACAACAGGGTATCCAATTTTATTTAATAAATTTTTAGCTTCTAGTATATTTGTGTCGTTTTGGTAAAAGAAAGTTACCGTACTAATTTCTGTTTCAACTGAAACTTTATCAATACCATCGACCTTAGTCAATTTATTAATTATGCTAGTTGCACACCCAGTACATTTCAAATTCTGTATTTCAAAAGTTGTTTTCATGTGTTCTTTTTTTATTGTTTTCAATTGTCACATATAACATCCACATAGTTGTTTTTTGTTTTACAAGTATTAATTCCGAAAGGTTTGTATAATGGGCAAAAACTAACAAAACTTGTTAGTAAAAATATAATAGCCAATGCCATTAAAATATAACCTAACGAGCCTTCAATAACATTAAAATAGTAAAGAAGAGAAATTCCTATAGCTATAATAACTCTTATAGCTTTGTCTGTGGTACCCATGTTTTTTTTCATAATAATTAGTTTTAGTTATTTATAAAGTTGAAGGGCATATGTAGTTTGTTCTAGGTAAATCTGTCTTTTTAAGGTCAGTAAAACCTCCTGCAATATCAATAATATCAAAACCTCTTGCTTTTAAAATAGAAGCAGCAATCATAGAACGATAACCACCAGCACAATGTAAATAATACGTTTTGTTTTTATTAATAGTCTGCATGTTGTCGTTAATAAAATCTAAAGCAAAATGTTGCACATTATCACCTTCTATATGTTCAGATTTATACTCACCATCTTTTCTAACATCAAGCGTATTAATTGTTTCGTTTTTAAAACGATTAGAAAATTCTTCGGCAGAAATAGATTCAATGGTTTCAATATCTTTTTCAGCTTCTTTCCAAGCATCTATACCGCCTTTTAAATATCCTAAGGTATTATCATAACCAACACGAGACAATCGTGTAACAGTTTCTTTTTCTTTTCCTTCTGGAGCCACTAATAAGATAGGTTGTTTTAAATCGGTAATTAAAGCTCCTACCCATGGAGCAAAACTACCATGAATACCAATAAAAATAGAGTTAGGTATGTGCCCTTTTATGAAATCTTCTTCTTTTCTAACATCTAAAACTAAGGCTCCTTTTTGATTAGCAATAACTTCAAATGCTTCAGGATTTAATGCGGTGTCTCCTTTTTGTAAAATGGTTTCAAATGCATCATACCCAGATTTGTTCATCATGGCATTTTTAGCAAAATATTGAGGAGGAGGAGGCATTCCGCTTAATACTTCTTTGATAAACTCATCACGAGTCATATCAGTACGTAAAGCATAGTTTGTTTTCTTTTGTTCTCCTAAAACACCAACCGTTTCTTTACTTAGGTTTTTACCACAAGCAGACCCCGCACCATGGGCAGGATATACTATAATATCATCTGATAAAGGCATTATTTTATTGCGTAAAGAGTCAAATAGCATCCCAGCTAAATCTTCTTTAGTAAGATCAGATTTAATGGCTAAATCTGGTCTGCCAACATCACCTAAAAAAAGGGTGTCACCAGAAAAAATAGCATGATTTTTACCATTTTCATCAATAAGTAAAAAGGTAGAAGATTCTAAAGTATGCCCAGGTGTATGTAGTACTTTAATGGTAATATTACCAATTTTAAATGCTTCATTGTCTTTTGCAAAATAAGCTTCGTAGTTTGTTTCTGCACCAGGGCCAAAAACAATAGTAGCGCCCGTTTTTTTTGCTAAATCGATATGACCTGAAACAAAATCGGCATGAAAATGTGTTTCAAAAATGTATTTAATTTTAGCATGTTCTTTATTAGCTTTATCTACATATTGTTGCGTTTCACGCAAAGGGTCTATAATAGCGACTTCGCCATTAGATTCTATGTAATAAGCTCCTTGAGCTAAACAGCCTGTATAAATTTGTTCTATTTTCATGTTTATGATAATATCAAAAGTACTAATCTTGAATGATTAATTTTGTGACTTTTGTCACATTCAAATTAGCCAACTTCTTTATAAATAATATAAATAGCCATGAGTAATGTAAAAACTCCAAAGCTTTTTTTTAGTTTTTCTCCAGTTATGAATTTTGAAAGAAATACACCCAATAGAATTCCTATAATAGATATTAATGTGAATATTAATAGGAATACCCATTCTATTTCTAAGGTTTGAACATCGCCTATAAAGCCTATTAAAGAGTTAATTGTGACTATTATAAGAGACGTTCCTACGGCTTTTTTCATAGGTATATTAGCCCAAATTACTAAAGCAGGAACATACAGGAAACCACCACCAGCACCAATAAACCCCGTAATAGTTCCTATTGTCAATCCTTGTATAAAGGTTTTGTAATAAGGTTGTTTGGTTGAGTTCTGTTTTGATTTTTTCCTTTTTTTAATCATCGAAATTGAAGCTAAAAGCATGATGATTGCAAAAAAGACCATAATGCTCATATCTTTAGTCAGTGAATAATTTCCAAAAGTAGCTATGGTGTCAGGAATACTAGGCACTAAATACCTTCTTGATAAATAAACGGCCATAAATGATGGGAAAGAAAAGGCGAATCCTGTTTTAAAATCTACTAATCCTTTTCTGTACTTTTGATACGTACCTACCATAGAGGAAGTGCCAACAACAAATAGTGAGTATGCGGTTGCCATCACTGGGTTATACCCAAGAAGATATACTAATAAAGGAACTGTTAATATTGAACCACCACCTCCAATAAGACCTAAAACTAAACCAACTACTAAAGCTCCAATGTATCCTAGAAGTTGTGTGTTTTCCATGTTAGTGGGGTAGTTTGTGTTTTATAACGCCGTAAATAAAAGTTCCTATAATAGCTGCTGCAATTACAATAAGCATACTATAAATACCAGAGCCCAATAAAATGTACATGGGACCTGGGCAAGCTCCAATAAGAGCCCAACCTAGTCCAAAAATAATACCGCCAATGATATATTGTGTAAAACCTTTTTCTTTTTTTGGAACAAATATGTCAGCACCTTTAATACTTTTAAAATGGCCTCTTCTTGAGGTTTGTAAAAATAAAATACCAGAAGCTATTGCTGTACCAATTATTCCATACATGTGGAATGATTGAAATCTAAACATTTCATAAATGCGATACCATGATACTGCTTCAGATTTTACTAAAACTATTCCGAAGACAATCCCTACTATTAAAAATTTTAAATGTTTCATATATCTAGAATATTTGAGGTAAAATTAAATTAGCCATTATTAATCCGCCAATAAAAAAGCCAATAACAGCAATTAAAGAAGGTTTTTGTAAACTACTTAAACCTGCTATAGCATGACCAGAAGTGCAACCATTTGCGTAACGCGTGCCAAAACCAACTAAAAACCCTCCAATTACTAATATGATTAGTTTTTTTGGAGAGGTTGTTAATGATTCTAAATTAAATATTTCGTTAGGAACTAGGGCTGCTCCAGCGTTTTCAAACCCCATGTTTTGGAGTTCGGTAATAGTTTCAGGATTTAAATCTGTTATACTATCATTAGATAAATAGTGGGTGGCTATAAAACCTCCAAGAATAGCACCTAGAACGACTACTAAATTCCAAGACTGTTCTTTCCAATTCAATTTAAAAAAATCAGAAAATTTTCCAGCTCCAGCAATCGTACACATCGTCCTTAAATTGGATGACATACCAAATGTTTTTCCAAAGTAGAGTAGAAGAGCCATAATAAAGGTAATAAGAGGCCCTGATATATACCAAGGCCAAGGATTTAAAATATATTCCATGGTGAAACTTTATTGAATAAGTAAAAATAAACTCAAGAGTCTATCTGTTTTGTAACAAATGTTACTTAAGTGATAGTATTTCTATTTTATTTCTGCCTAGTTTTATTTTATTTTCGTTTTCTAGTTGTTTAAGAATCCTTGATATAACAACGCGAGACGTATGTAAATCTTCGGCAATATCTTGATGCTTAACTTCTATTGTTTTTGAAGAATTAAGAACCGTTTTATTGATTAGGTACTTGTATAGACGTTCATCCATTTTCATGAATGCAATATTGTCTATGGCTTCTAACATTTCGTCAAAACGATTTTGATAGCTTCTTAATATAAAATTTCTCCAGCTTTCGTTATTTTGAAACCATTGTTGCATTTGTTCAACAGGAATCATTATTAAAGTGGTATCTTTTTCAGCAACAGCTCTAATTTTACTTTTTGTAGTATCCATACAACAGGTAAGCGACATGGTGCATGTTTCACCTGCTTCTAAAAAATAAATAAGTAATTCATTTCCATCACTATCTTCTCTAAGAATTTTAATATCACCATTTAAAAGAAGAGGAATGAAATTTAAAGGTTGATTAATATCAATTATGATTTCGTTTTTTTTGAAGTTTTTGAATATCCCTTTTTCAAAAATTTCTTTAATTAAATTTTCGTCTAAAGTACTAGCGAATTTTTGTTGTAATAAATCGTAATTCATAAGTCAAAAATAACAATTTAAAAATTGAATTAATTATTTGCATATGTTTTAATAAAAATACTATATTTGCACCCACAAAAACGGCCTCGTGGCGCAACTGAATAGCGCACTTGATTACGGCTCAAGAGGTTACTGGTTTGAATCCAGTCGAGGTCACAATAAAACCAATACTTTCAAGCGATTTTGAAAGTGTTGGTTTTTTCGTTTGCAGAATATTTGCAGAAAAACTGGTTATTTATATGCGTTTAACTATCTGTACTATTGCTAAGTCTCTCGATAAAATTGCTACTTTATTTTAGATACGATCTTCCATTAATTATTTGGCACAACTTAAAGAACTTGTGATTAACTATAAATTAAAAATGGATGGATACAATATTATTACACGGTATAACAATTGAAGAATTAAAGGCTGTAATCAGCGACGTTGTAAGAACAGAACTAGAAAGAAGTTTAAACCAAAGTAAAGAATCACAAAATTATAATGTAGAACAGGCAGCCAAACTTTTGTTGTGTTCTAAATTAACAGTATACAATTACATCAAAAAAGGGTTTCTCCCAGCTTCCAAAATAGGTAGAAATTATATTATTAAAAAAGCAGATATGGATAATGCTTTGAAGGAAGTAAAATCATTAAAATATAGAAGGTAGTTTGTTTTAAAAAGTATGTTCAAAAAGCTGGATTATATAAAATAAAACAGTTACGAAAGTAACATGACATAGTATTTATAGTTACAGATGATACGTATTATATTTCAGTAATTATTGACTTCAAAATATTTGTATTAAAAATATGGCTTTCGACAGGCTTTCATTAAATCACTTTTTATATCTTTAAAAATCCTAAAGACCTATTAATAGCAAATCATTTTTAATCTCAATTTCCTTTATGTCAGTAATGGCTTGTATGATATATGAATAAAAAAGACCTTTCCGAAAGAGATATTTGCAGCAAATTTATAAACCCAGCCATACAAAAAGCAGGTTGGAACATGAGAACTCAGGTAAGAGAAGAGGTGTCTTTTACAGATGGTAGAATTATAGTTCAAGGTAATTTATATACAAGAGGGAAAAACAAGCGTGCTGATTATATTCTATATTATAAATCAAATATTCCAATTGCTATTATTGAAGCTAAAGACAATAAAAAAGCAGTCGGACATGGCATGCAACAGGCTTTAGAATATTCAGAAATTTTACAAATACCTTTTATATTTACGTCCAACGGTGATTCTTTTGTCTTTCATGATAAAACAAAAACATCAGGAGTTTTAGAAGAAGAGTTAAGTTTAGATAATTTTCCATCACCCGAAACATTATGGAAAAAATATTTAAAGCACAACAATATTGAAACGCCACAAGCCCAAGAGATAGTTGAAAAAGATTATTATGCAGATGATAGTGGTATGACACCTCGATATTACCAACAAAATGCTATAAACAGAACTTTAGAAGCAATTGCAAAAGATCAAGATCGAATTATTTTAGTAATGGCAACAGGTACAGGTAAAACCTATACCGCTTTTAATATTATTTGGAGGTTATGGAAAACAGGTGTCAAAAAACGCGTTTTATTTCTTGCAGATAGAAACGCGTTGTTAACACAAACAAAAAATGGTGATTTCTCTCCTTTTGGTAATGATATTATGCATATTATAAAAAACCGAAAAATTGATAAATCCTATCAAATATACTTTGCACTTTATCAAGGGTTAACAAGTACTGATGATGATAAAAATGCTTATAAAGAGTTTAGTCCAGATTTTTTCGATTTAATAGTTATTGACGAGTGTCATCGTGGAAGTGCTTCTGAAGCTTCGGCATGGCGAGATGTATTAACCTATTTTAGTTCTGCTACGCAAATAGGACTTACTGCTACTCCTAAAGAAACTAAAGATGTTTCTAATATGGAATATTTTGGTGAACCTGTTTATACTTATTCTTTAAAGCAAGGGATTTCAGATGGGTTTTTAGCACCTTATAAAGTAGTAAGAATTACAACTAGTGTTGATGATGGTTGGAGACCAACAGCAGGTTTAATAGATAAATATGGAAATGAAGTAGAAGACCGTATTTATAATTTAAAAGATTACGATAGAACTTTAGCTATAGATGAACGTACAGAAGTTGTAGCAAAAAAAATAACAGAATATTTAAAAGCTACAGATCGTTTTGCAAAAACAATTGTGTTTTGTACAGATATAGATCATGCTAATAGAATGCGACAAGCATTGATAAATGAAAATGCAGACCTTGTTGCTAAACATTGGAATTATTGTGTAAAAATAACAGGAGATGATGAAGTAGGTAAGCAAGAACTAGATAATTTTACAGATGTTGAAGAGCGTTTTCCTGTAATTGCAACAACCTCTAAAATGTTAACTACAGGAATAGACACCAAAATGGTAAAGTTTATTGTTTTAGAATCTAACATACAATCGGTAACAGAGTTTAAACAAATTATTGGTCGAGGAACAAGAATACGAGAAGCAGAAGGTAAAGTCTTTTTTACTATTATGGATTTTAGGAAAGCCACCAATATATTTGCACGACCAGATTTTGATGGCGATCCAGTACAGATTTACGAACCAGACCACGACGAACCCGTTGTTCCACCAGATAATCCAGACCCAACACAACAAGATAATACCGATTCACCACAACAAGACACCTATAAACCAACGAGTCCAAATATTAATATTAATATTGATGGGGAAGAAGAGGGAATAAAAAAATACTATGTCAATCAAATTCCTGTATCTGTAGTTAATGAGCGTGTACAGTATTATGGTAAAGACGGAAAGTTAATTACGGAATCTTTAAAAGATTATTCTCGAAAAAACATAACGAAAGAGTTTACATCGTTAGATGATTTTATCCAAAGATGGAACGATTCAGAAAAGAAAGAAGAATTAATAAAAGAACTAGCAGAACATGGTGTGTTGTTAGAAGCGTTGCGTGAAGATGTTGGACAAGATTTAGACGATTTCGATTTAATATGCCACATCGCATTCGACCAACCAGTTTTAACAAGACAAGAACGTGCTAATAACGTGCGTAAGCGTAATTATTTTGCTAAGTATAGCGAAACAGCACAAAAGGTTTTAAATAGTTTGCTAGACAAATACGAACAAGAAGGCATTGTGTCTATAGAGCAAGGTTCTATACTTAAAGTAAAACCATTAAACCAAATGGGTTCGCCTGTAGAATTGGTTAGAGCCTTTGGTAAAAAGAAAGATTTTGAAAAAGCCATTAAAGAATTAGAAAACGAAATATATAACATAGCTTAATGAGTAACATAACAACCAACATAAAAGGCATACGCGATATTATGCGTAAAGACACAGGAGTAGATGGAGATGCACAACGTATTTCGCAAATGGTCTGGATGCTGTTTATGAAAATATTTGCCGACAAAGAGGAAGAGTGGGAAATCACTATAGACAATTACGAAAGCCCAATTCCTGAAAACCTAAAATGGCAAAACTGGGCAGCAGATGATGAAGGATTAACTGGTGATGCCTTAATGGAGTTTATAGAAACGGAGTTGTTTCCTGCTTTAAAAGAGTTGGATATTACCATAAGTCCGCAAGCAAAAATTATTCGTTCTGTATTTGACGATACCTATAACTTCATGAAAAACGGAACACTCTTCCGTCAAGTCATTAACGTGATTAATGAAATCGACTTTAACAGCACAAGTGAGCGTCATGTATTTAATGATATTTACGAAACCATTTTAAAAGACTTACAATCTGCAGGTTCTTCTGGAGAGTATTACACACCAAGAGCAGTCACGCAGTTTATGGTAGATATTATTAATCCACAATTAGGGGAAAGCGTATTAGACCCTGCTTGTGGTACAGGTGGTTTTTTAACCTGTACTATTGATGCGGTTCGAAATCAAGTAAAAACACCAAAAGATAGAGACGTATTACAAAAGTCCATACGTGGTATCGAGAAAAAACCGCTACCTCATTTACTGTGTACCACTAATTTAATGCTACATGGTTTCGATTTACCAGCAGTACGTAGAGATAATTTACTAAGCAAACCTTATGCAGATTGGGGAACCAAAGACAAGTTAGATATTATACTCTCTAATCCACCTTTTGGAGGCGTAGAAGAAGATGGTACCGAAACCAACTTCCCTAAAAAATTTAGAACCAAAGAAACTGCCGATTTATTTTTAGCCTTAATCATTAAGCTATTAAAAAACAATGGACGTTGTGCTATTGTATTACCAGATGGGACTTTATTTGGAGAAGGCATGAAAACACGCTTAAAAGAAGAGTTGTTAACTAAATGTAACTTACATACAATTGTACGTTTACCAAATGGTGTGTTTAACCCTTATACAAGTATTAAAACCAACTTATTGTTTTTTGAAAAAGGCACACCCACCAAAGAAGTTTGGTATTACGAGCATCCTTATCCAGATGGCGTAAAAAGCTATAATAAAGGAAAGCCTATCAATATTAAAGAGTTTGATACAGAAAAGGCGTGGTGGAATAACAGAGAAGAAAATACACAAGCTTGGAAAGTTTCGATTGATGAAATTAAAAAGCGAGGTTATAATTTAGATATTAAAAATCCACATGTTATAGCAGAAGAAAAGTTATTATCTAAGCAAGAATTGATTGAAAAGTTATTTAAAAATCAAAATAGAATTAATAACATTTTAGAGCAACTGAAATAATGGCAAAATTATCTTTTAAGTACATACCGCTTACATTTATTTCAAGTCAGAAAGAGATTCAAAGACAAATTAGAAATACGATAGTATTTAGTTATTTGAATAATAAATATAATGATGTAAGTGAGTTTTCAGAGATATTAGTAAGTACACAATATGGTCTTAATGCTGCTGCAAACGATTCAGGTCAACATAAATTCTTAAGAATTAGTGATATAAAAGAAGGTGAAGTAAATTGGGATAGTGTTCCTTTTTGCGAATGTAAAGATGAAAAAACATATAAATTATTTAAAAATGATATACTTGTTGCAAGAACTGGAGGTACAACAGGAAAAAGTTTTTTAATAGATTCACCACCAAGTAATGCTGTTTTTGCAGGATATTTGATTCGATTGAGAGCGAAAGAGGATATTAATCCAGAACTTATTTATGAATTTCTAAATAGTTATGCTTATTGGTCTCAAATATCTGAAATGAAAATGGGTTCTGCACAACCTAATGTTAACGCTCAAAAGCTTAAAAAATTAAAAATACCATTAGCTCCAAAAGGAGTGTTAGAACAAGTAAATATTCTATTGTCTGGAAAGCAATCTAATTTACATGAATTAGAGAATCTAATTGAAAAAGGTATGTTAGGCTATAATACAAACCAGAACGTAACTAATTTATTAGTAGAACAAAAGGATACAATATTAAAACTTCGTCAATCTATTTTACAAGAAGCAGTACAAGGAAAGCTAACTCAAGATTGGCGTGTTAACAATCCAGATGCAGAAAATGCTTCTGTTTTATTAAAACGCATCCAAAAAGAGAAAGCACAACTTATTAAAGATAAAAAGATAAAAAAAGAAAAAGCCTTACCAAAAATAAATAAAGAAGAAATTCCTTATGAGTTGCCTGAAGGTTGGGTTTGGTGTAGGTTGAATGAATTAACTGAAATTATCACAAAAGGTTCTTCGCCTAAATGGCAAGGAGTCCAATATGTTGAAGAAGGCGAGGGGATACTTTTTGTTACAAGTGAAAATGTTGGTAACTATAATCTAATTTGGAAGAAAAAGAAATATGTAGAATCAAAGTTTAATGAAATAGAGCCAAGATCAATACTAAAAAGAAATGATTTATTGATGAACATTGTTGGTGGTTCTATTGGTCGTACTGCTATTTACGATATTGATGATTTAGCCAATATTAATCAAGCTGTTACCATTATTAGATTAATACCTGAAGTATTACATCAATATTTTTTACATTTTTTTAATAGCCCACTCTGTATCTCTTATATGTATGATAAACAAGTTGACAATGCAAGACCCAATTTGAGTATGGGTAATATTTCTAAATTTTTAATTCCATTTCCACCACTAGAAGAACAAAAAGCCATTGTAGAAAAAGTAAATGCTTTAATGGGCTTATGTGATAAATTAGAGCAAGAAGTACAACAAAGCCAAGAGCATAGTGGTCAGTTAATGCAGAGTGTTTTGAGGGAGGTTTTTGAACCAAATAATGTAAACTAATTATGAGGTTAAAAGAAGTTCACATAAAAAATGAATATAAAAATTTACAAGATTTTAAGGTATCATTTGAGGGAGATAATTTTTTAGAAGTTTTTGTAGGTAAAAATGGTACAGGTAAATCTAATTTCTTTGAAGCTATTCTAGAAATATTTAAGCATTTATCCGAAGAGGATTACCCAATGTCTTTTAACTATTCAATTACTTATGAAATTGATGGAGAAACCATTTATCTAGAATGGAAAGATGTAAAATGGATAAACAAAGAGGATGAAGAAATTACTCCTGATAAAACAAAGCTACCTGAAAATATTTTAGTGTACTATTCTGGTCATAATAAAACGATTGGTAGTTTATTAAAGTCATCAAATGAAAATCACAAAAAACTTTTAGATAAAAACAGAAAAAATGAGAACTTATTAAGCGAAGTTACTAGACGTTTTACAGGTATTGATAATAAATATAAATCATTACTCCTTAGTGTGATTTTATTGCAAGATGATACTAATAAAGCAAAGGAATTTATAAAAGATAAACTAGGTATTGCAACCATAGGAAATGAAATAAGATTAGATTTCAAAAGACCTGACTATGCAAATGTTCCTGCTAGTTATAAAGGTACCGAAAAAGACACATTTAACTTTGATGAGTTTGATAATGATAAACGATTTTGGTTACCAGAGGGATATTTCAAATCGTTATTAAATGAGGTTTGGACTGTAAGTAACTTTGATTACCAAGGACGACCAAGAGATGCAGGGAAAATAAATGAAGATGAATATATACTATATAAATCCCTTGAAAAGTTTCAAGAAACTTTTCAAGGTTATTCTCCTCTCGAGTTATTTATAGCTTTCGATAATCTAAAAACTATTGGTTATTTAGATGATATAAAAATAGACGTAACCTTGATTTCAGGTAAAACAATAAAAATTGACCAATTTAGTGATGGTCAGTTTCAGTCCATTTATATCTATGCATTAACAGAGTTATTTAAAGACAAGAACTGTATCACACTTTTAGACGAACCAGATTCTTTTTTACATCCAGAATGGCAGCACAAGTTTTTAAATCAAGTAAATGAAATTAGTGATGCTTCAGCAAAGACTAATCATGTTTTGATGAGCAGTCATAGTGGAATAACCCTAATTCCTTTTGAAAAAGAAAGAGTTAAATATTTTGATTTTAAAGCAGATGGATCAACAAACAACTATCCACTGATTAAAAGAATTGCAATAGAAAAATTAAGCAATAGTTTAATTGGGTATAATGAACAAGAGCAGATTCTAAGTATTGTTAATACAATTCAAATAGAAAATAAGCCTGTATTATTTACAGAAGGTAAAACTGATCCTATAATAATTAAAGAAGCTTGGAATAAACTTTATCCAGAAGACGAAATTCCTTTTATTCCTTTTTACGCTTTTGGACATAGATTTGTTGCTCAAATAATGCAAGACCCTGAAGTTATTAATGATATGAATGGGTTACCAATATTTGGTTTATTTGATTTTGATAAAGGGTTTAATACTTGGAATGGTTTTTCAAAGAATGATATTGAAACTGATATTTACAAAGGTTTAGCAAAGCAAATAAAATCAATAGAAGGCAACCCTCCGAAGGAGGTATACGCTCTAATGCTTCCAGCTCCTGCAGATTTAGAAATAACAAATCAAGTAATTAATCCATTAACTGGAAATCATTGGGGAGACAGGTCGTTAATGGCGGTGGAGCATCTTTTTATGCATCATCCAAACTTAACTGATTCATTTGTAATAGATGAAAGTAGACCTGATGGGTTCAAAAAATTTACAGGCAGTAAAGTTAGATTTGCAAAAGACATAGTTCCAACCATTGAAAAAGAATATTTTGAAGTTCTAGAGCCAATGTTTGAGTTTATTATTGATAAAATTTAGATGATATGAAGGGGTTTAAGTTGTTAGCGATACGTCCTTTGGAAGGTTGTGACACAAGGTTTAGTAAAAATCTAAATGAAGGAGAAATCTACAAGTTTTACCAAGAGTATCAGTTTTTAGATGCAACTGGTGATAAAATTCAATTTAACTCTAAAAATAAAAACAGTAATGTAGCTAAAATTGAAATACCAGAAGATGAACTTGATTTATATTCTCCAATTAATTCAGATTTAAAAATTAATATTTCAGCAATCGTTGGTAAAAACGGAAGTGGAAAAAGTACGTTAATAGAATTGTTGTTTGTGTCTGCATATTTGTTGGCATTGGATAAAGATATTTTAGAACACCGTATTCATAAAGATGAAATTACAAAAAGTGCAGAAGATAGAAAAAAAGGAATATACGAAGCGCAATCGAACACTAAAATACGGATTACAGAATTAAGTGAAGAAGTTTTAGAAACTGTAGAAACGCTCTCAAAACTTAAAAAGAAGATTTCTCAGCTTTATTGGAATGAAAACCATTTGAGATATCTAACGGATTTAGAAAAAGAAATTCATCAAATAAAAAAAGAACTTAAAGTTGAAATATATTATCAAATAGATAATGATATTATACAATTTAGTTTTGATGTAAATGGAAATAGTCAATTTAAACTTGTAAATGAATCTAGTAAAACTAGTATAAATGTTCTAGAAGATAAGTTTACAGATTTTTTCTTTTACTCATTAGTGTTGAATTACTCACAGTATGCTTTAAATTCAGAAGAAACGGGTGTTTGGATTCAAGAACTATTTCATAAAAATGATGCGTATCAAACACCAATCGTTATAAATCCAATGCGAACTGGAGGAAATTATGATATCAATACTGAAAACAATTTAGCGCGTCAGCGTTTATTAGCTAATATTTTGGAACCTCTAAATGGGGAATCACCAGAAAATAGTATGCGGCAGTTAGCTAGTGGTCATCTAGCAACTAGAATAAGATTAGAGCTTAATACTAAAAAATTTGAAAATGATCTTGGAGAAGAAAAAGTATTAGAGAATACAACACACCAAAAGGAGTGGGCATTTATAAAAAATATTTTTTCACTGGAGAGTTCGATAAGAACTAAAACCGATTATGACAAATATGCAAGACAATACATTATTGATAAGTTAATAAGTATGTCTGACAAGTATTCTCAGTATGATGAATTTTGTAAGGGTGATGAATTTTTAAATATAGAAGGTTATTTAGATGCATTAAATATTGATTGTTCTCATATTACATATAAATTTTTTCAAGCTATAAATTTTCTAAAATATAATTATGCCAAAGATTTAGTCATTTACAATGACAAAAACGAAGGATATAATAATGTAATTAGTTTGTCTAATTTTATCAAAGATAATAGTAGTGAAGAAGAATTAATACACTGTATTCCTCCTCCAATTTTTAAAACAGAAATTTATTTTGACGATTATGATGAGCACAATTCTTTAAAAAGATTAAGTTCAGGAGAAAAACAATATATATATTCTATTAGTTCTATAATGTATCATTTACGATACCTAAATTCAGTAGATGAAAACAAGGTTCGTCACAAATATCAATACATAAATCTAATCTTCGACGAAATAGAATTGTATTATCACCCAGAATTACAACGTAGTTTTATTAATGATTTGCTAGAAGCTTTTAAAAGATGTAATCTTAATGATATTGAAAGTATCAATTGTATTTTTGTTACACATTCGCCATTTATCCTTTCGGATATACCTGTTACAAATGTTTTAAAGTTAGAAGATGGAAATATAAATAATACAATGAGTGAAACATTTGCTGCCAATATTCATGATTTGTTGGCTAGTAATTTCTTTTTAGGAGATGGTTCTATGGGAGTATTTGCTAAGAAGAAAATAGAAGAAGTTATTGAGTGGATTAATAAGAATAAAGAAAATATTAATGAAGGCAAAGGTTATGATAGAGAGGGAGTCGCTAAAATGAAAAAAATAATTAAGCTTATAGAGGAACCTGTATTAAGAAATAAATTAACCGAAATGATAAGCGAGATTGAGGTAGATAAGGAGTTTATTAATGATATGATTAATAAACAAACAAAATATCTACAAGACATTTTAAAAAGAAACGAATGATATTTCTAGATCCATACTCTCCACATATAATAAAAGCTAAAGAAGAACATTTAAAAAGACTTTTTCCTATTGTCCGAAAAAAAGTAAATAAATTGCCTAATTGTGAATTGAAAACTTTTCTTAATGAATCAAGAATTAAAAGGATATTAACTGATTTACCAAATGATTTAAGTTATCATCACATTGCATTATTATATGCTATAACAGGTTTGAGTCTTTCAGGTTGGAGTGAATATTTAAGGGTAAAGAAAATAAATAAAGATAAGAGACTTTATGCTGAAACGATTATTTTCGATGAGTACACTAATTTTATTTTAAAGGTTAATAAAATTTTTAAATATAGTGATGGTTTTGCTAAAAAAGAAACCAAATATTCTACTTATAATTTGGCAGAAGCTTTAAATGTTCAGACTTGTGTTTATTGCAACAGGACTTATACTAAAACGGTAATTAATCCAAATAAAATAACAAGACCAGAATTTGATCATTGGTACCCAAAAGAAACTTATCCAATATTGGCATTGTCTTTTTATAATTTAATACCAAGTTGTCATATTTGTAATAGTAGTGTTAAAGGCTCAACTGTTATGAATACTACAAATTATCTTCACCCATATTTATCAGAAAAGATAGATATGAAATTTAGTTATTGGATTAAAAGTTTAAATAAATATGAATTCAAAATAAAAAGAATTGTAAATTCAAAAGAAGACAATACAATAAAGGCTTTTAAACTGGAAGAAATTTATGAGACACACCAAGATGAAATTCATGACTTAGTTCATTTGAGAAAACTTTATTCGGTTGACTACCTAGTGAAGCTTAGAGGTTTATTATCTAAGGTTGATCAAAAAATTTCTAATGAGGAAATATATAGATTAGCATTTGGCACTTCTTTTGAGGAAAAGGACTTTCAGAAAAGACCTTTAAGTAGAATGAAACGTGATATTTTAGACGAATTGGGAATGTTAAATGATTAAAATATTAATAAGCTAAAAATGACACCAAAACCACAAACCATACAAATATTCCTCCCAGACGGTTCACCAACTAGTATACGTGAAGCAGAACTCACCAATAGATTGGTAAAAGCTATTTTGTTTCCGAGAAACAAAATGCAAGAAGTAGCCAAACGAGACATGGTAAATTTTACAGGTGTTTATTTTTTATTTGGTACTACAGAAGATGGAGCAAAACCATTAGTATATATAGGAGAAGGTGAAGATTGTTTTGCACGTATCCAATCGCATAACCGTAAAAAAGACTTTTGGACACATTGTGTCATTATCACAACTAAAACAGACGAGTACACCAAAACTGATGGTAAGTATTTAGAACATCACTGTTTAGCTAAAGCCAAAGAAATCGGTAGATATGCTACAGATAATGATACAGGTTCTAAAAAACCATCTATAAGCGAAAGTAGGGAGTATGATTTATTAGATAATTTTGATACTGCAAAAATATTATTAGCAACGTTAGGTTATCCAATATTTGAAGAAAAACGGAAAGCAAAGAGTAACAACGAATTGTTTTACTGTAATGGTAGAGGAGGAGCTTCAGCAATTGGAGAGCTAACAGATGATGGCTTTTTAGTCTACAAAGATGGTAAATCGAGTATTGAAGAAACCAAAGGCATGAATAAGTGGATTGGTGTATTACGTAAGCGCCTATTAGCAGAAGGCATATTAAAGGAAGAAAGTAATGTGTATGTGTTTCAGCAAGATTATATATTTAACTCTCCAAGTGCTGCTGCTGCAACTATTTTAGGGCGTTCTTCTAACGGTTGGAGATCTTGGAAAGATAAAGAAGGTAAAACCTTAGATGAGTTAAAACGGAAATAAATGATGACTAATTATAATGAATATGGAAAAGTAGCTATAAAAGCAGCAAAAGCAACTGGGAACCCAAAAGACAATTGGCTAAAAGAAGTCCAAAAAGCTTTTTTTGATTCCGAAAGTTCTCAGAAAAAAAGTTGTCCGAAAAGTGCTTTTTTAGGTTTGTGTGAAGAAGGCTTTATAAAAGGTGTTTCTAAAGGAAAATACACTACATCTGTTGATAATAAAGCTTATGCTATAAAAGCTATTCACCTATTAAGAAGCAACCCAAAAACCATTTATACTCCAAAGGAACTTTGGGAAAAAGTGAAAAAAGAATTATTTATTATCAAGAAAGACCATAACTCACAAATGGATGTTGTACTGGCGCTTTGGAATACGGAGATGATTGAGGGAGGTTTTTGAGAATTAGAACTATATAATAGTTAGATGTTATGTTTTAAAACAAACTCTAGAATTATGACAAATAAAAACAGGGTAATTTCAATAATAGTAATTTGCTACACATTAATATTTGTTAATTATGTGTTTGTTTTTAAAGGCGAGTATAATTCCGAAATTATTTTTAAGATTGTGTTTTTAGTTTGTGCAGCTTCAATAACAATACCATCAATATATCTGTTATTTTTTAAAAAAGAAGTAGATAATACACCTAAACCAAGTATTGAAAAAGATGACCCGATAAAAGTTCTTGAAAAAGCAACAAATGTTTTTACCACAGTTAAGAGTAATAAATCGGCAGCAAAAGCTACAGCGCGTCCTTTTAAACAAACATATAAAAGTAGAATAGAACAACGTAATAAGCGTCAAGAAGCGGCTAGAATTTTAAAGGAAGAAAAAGAATTAGATAGGTTAATAGCGCTAGAAGAAAAACAAAAAAAAACAGCTAAGGAATCTAAAAATACACGTGTTGTTAAAGGAGTGAAAATATCCAAAACAAAAGAAGCCAGTACGAAATCAACAACTAAAACAGCTAGAGTAAAAGCAAAAAAAACAACGGTGCCTAAAAAAACAGAAACGCCGAAAAATAATCCCATAGCAGCAAGTATAAAAAAGCGAGTTAATTTTTCAACCTACAATGTAATTACAAGCATTACGCAGTACCCAATAATAAGAAAACCAATCCAAAATAGTATTATTAGGTCTTTTCGATTAGAAAGAAATAATAGGAAAGGATTTAAAGAAGAAGAGTTTTATGATGCTATAAAAAGACGTTTTTCTAAAAATTTTGAGATTATTGATAATGCGATGCTTGCAATTGGTACAGGTACAAATCCTTATGAGCCTGATATAGTCATGGTTTCTAAAGGTGAGAAAAATATTTATATAGATATAGAAATAGATGAGCCTTACGCAGGTGTTACAAGAAAGCTTACGCATTGTTATCCTGAAGATGTAAATCGTGATAATTATTTTGTAGATAGAGGGTGGTTTGTTATTCGTTTTTCAGAATACCAAATACATCATCAAATTAAGGAATGTCTATTTCAAATAGCAAAAGTAGTTAGTGCTATTGATGCTAACTATAACGTAGGTAGGCTTTCTGCTTACAAATCTCTTATTAAAGAACCTAATTGGGACACTTCTAAAGCGCGTTTTTGGGAATCAATAAACTATAGAGAATCCTATCTTAATCACGTCTTTAAGCCTTATAAAGAGCCTAAAAATATAATTGATACGGCGCTTACTCGTGAAGAAAAATCAGAAGAGCGTTTGGTAAAGCCACAGGCATATATTCCAATTGTAAAAAAAACAAAGCCTAAAGCTTCTATAGAGAAAAAGATAGAAGTAAAACCAATAAGACGACCTGTTGTTGCTCCTGTGAAAAAGGTGTTAGACTCCAATAATAGCTCCGTTGCAAAGCTTATAGAAATGGCTGTAAATAAAAATTATGCCATTGAAATGACTTATACAAATTGGGGTGAAGAAACGAGTACTAGAAAAATTAGCCAATTGAAATACACTAAAGAGTTTATGAATAAAGGGTATGCCTACAAAGATCATTTTGCAGGATTTTGCCATAATAGGTTAGAAGAGAGGTCTTTTAAGGTTTCTAGAATAGAATATATGAAGATTTTGAATTAGGGTAAAAAGCGCAAGGTTGAAAGGTTTAACTAATGATGAATTTCATTAGCAATTAACAGATGTTTTAAGGGATATAAATAAGATAATATATGCAAGATTTTAACGGAGCAAGATGGTATAAGTGCGATTTACATTTACATACAACAGCAAGTAGATGTTTTCAAGATAGTGAAGTAACAGCGCAACAATGGGTAGACAGAGCAATTGAACAAGGTTTAGATTGTGTTGCGGTTACAGACCACAATAGCGCAAATGGTATTGAATCAATTCAAGAAATTGCAAAAGATACTAATTTGACGATCTATCCAGGAGTTGAAATTACTTGCGACACTTCTAAAGTTCATTTATTAGTATTATTTGACCCATCTAAAAAGGCGACTGATGTTCGTGATTTTTTAATAAGATGTGATATTGACGAAGCTAATTTCGGTAATCAAGATGCAAAGACTAATAAGAGTATCATTGATATTGCAGATATGGCATTAAAATATGGTGCTATTGTAATTCCTGCTCATATTGATGAATTTAATGGTTTAGAGTCTATTGGTAATCAAATATTACAAGAGTTTTACAATAGAGAAGATATTAATGCAGTTCAAATTGTACATAGAGCATTTTATGAAAAGGAATATTCTAATGCAACAATAGGTAGTGTTGTACCAAGTTTAAATGATTATTACAATAATCCTGCACCAGCAATAGATGAAGCTACTGCCAAAAAATGGTACAATACAGTAAAACTATCTAAAGAAAGTGACTTAGCGTTATTGACTTTTTCAGATAATCCACACGAACCTAAAAACCCTAAACACGGTTTAAATGGTATTGGTTCAAGATTCACATATATAAAAATGGATGAAAAATCTTCATTAGAAGGGTTAAGACAAGCATTTTTATTGCCATCACATAGAATAGTTAATGATTTTATTGATGCAACTTCTACAACAGATAAACCTGAATTTTGGATAAAATCAATAACCATAACTAATACTACATTAACAGGAACTGAGCCTTTTGCAATTGGATTTAATCCACAATTAAATACTATAATTGGTGGTCGTGGTAGTGGTAAATCAAGTATTTTAAGGTTTATTAGAGGTGTGTTTAACCGTACAAGCAATCTTGAAAATTTTGTTGATTTAGTAAAAGAACATAATGGTTTCTATAAAACAAATGAAGTAAGAGGTACAGAGTCCATAGGAGTATTTAATAAAGATTCCAACATTGAGGTAGAGTTTGTTCGTAAGGACTTTTTATATCGTGTAAGAGCATCTGAAATAGAAAGCTCTGTTAATCAAACTATAGAAATTCATAAGTTAGTTGAAGGGACTTGGGAGGAAATTGAGGACGAGGAGTTTTTAAACTTCTTAGAGTTTGAGCAATATTCTCAAAAGCAAATATTTGAAATTTCAAAAGACCACAACGCCTTATTAGATAGGGTTGATTTGAATGTTGAAGAAATAGGTCAATTAAAAGATAAAAGAAAGGTTGCAAAAGAAAACTTCTTAAAGTCTTGTATTACGATTAGAACACATCAAGTAAGTTTAAAATCAAGACTTAAATTAAAAACTGATATTGAGGACTTAAAAAAGAAATTAGAAACTTTAGATAAGGCAGGAATCAAAGAGTTAATGGCAGAAAAAAAGTCATTTGCTGAAGAAGAGAAATTACTAAACGATTATAAAGAACAAATTCAAGTATTAGTTAATCAATTAGATGGTCTAAAAACGGAGTTTGATATTGAACAACCAGATGAAGCAGGTTTTTCTGAAAGTAATAAAGAAGAGCTTAAAACAATCTTATCTGAGGTAAAAGAAGCTCTATCTACAAAAGCAACGGAGTATGAAGTACTAATAACATCTATATCACAGATAAAAACTGATTTAGAAGCTAAATTAACATCTTCACAATGGAAGCAAGCATATACTACAGCGATAACTAATTATGATGTAAAGAAAGCTGAACTTGAAGCAGAAGGCGTAGAAAACATAGACCAATATGAAGCTATATCAATAGAGATTGAAGATAAGGAAGAAGAATTAGTTGCACTCGATGTTATAAAAGAGAAAGAACGTTTAGAGCTTATAGAAAGAGCCAAATATCAGGAAGAATTTGTTCAATTATCTAAAGATATAACTGATAAACGTAAGGCGTTTATTGATGATAATGTAACTGATGATAAAATTAGAGTCAAAATTAAACCTTTCAGAAATCAAACAAGTTTCGAGTTACAAGTCCGTAAGATTATTGGTAAAGACACATCTTTTGAAGAAGATTTTAAAAAGCTAAAAGAGTTATGTTTTCAAGGTGACGTAGAACAGAAAATAAAAGAAGTAAAAGATGTATTCCGCAAAAATTACTTTGATGATATTGCTGATATAGTTGGTGGACATTTTAAAAATGCTGTTAAGGGGATAACTGATGCAAGTATGGATGAATTAGAATTATTTATGCCAGAGGATGAAGTAGTTGTAGAATATAAACCTGAAAACGCTGTTACGTTTAAATCGTTGTCTACTGCTTCCGCAGGTCAACGTACTACAGCAATATTAACTTTTTTACTTTCATTTGGTACCATTCCATTATTACTAGACCAACCAGAAGATGATTTAGATAATAGATTAGTCTATGATTTAATAGTAGATAGATTAAAAGTAGCTAAAGGTAGTAGACAAATTATTGTGGTTACTCATAATGCCAATATTCCTGTTAATGGCGATGCTGAATATATTATTTCTATGGATTCTGAAAGTCAGTTCACTTCGGTTTTACATTCAGGAACAGTAGAGAGAGAAGAGATAAAGAAAGAAATATGTGATGTTATGGAAGGCAGTGAGAAAGCATTTAAAATGCGTTCTGATAGGTATAGATTGGTTTGATTATATGAAAGGATTTGACTAATTGCATTAAATGCAGGAGCAGTAAAGAAACGTTATATCTTTATTTAATAGTGTCCGTCTTACAATGGAGTTATACCAAAAGTTAATAAAAATGAAGATTTTAATGATGTAAACACATAAAATAGTGTTGCCTGTTGCTAAATCTGCTGGAATTAAATGAATTAGGGGGGGTAGGTATAAACAATTAAGTAACAAGCTGTCAACATTTAACATTTGCCAATTGTTGCTTTAAAGTTGCCTTGTTGTTTTTACTATGAACGCCAGCTAGCATGACGTTAAAGTAATTAATCAACAAATCAACCTAAATTTACAAACAACTCTTTTGTAAAAGTATAATGCCTGCCTTTATGAATGCTTTCTTCTACAATCGGTTTGTTTGCAGTGGATAAAGACATATGGTGTTTTGTATAGGTGCTGTTTTTAGGTTCTAATTGATACATGTTTCTTAAAAGTTCAGATATTTTAAAGGAACTTGTTCTAATATTGTTTTTTCCTAATTTTTCAACTAAATCTCCAACAGAATATTTTAATTCGTTGGTGTCAAATTGTAAAAACTCGTCTTCCAGTATTTGCTCTAATTCTTTATTAATATAAGTTTTATTGCCATTCATCAATACCGCTAAAGCACTTGTGTAAATTTGCTCTTTAGTAAACCACATTCTTGTTTTTCTCGGGCATGATATTTTTCTGCTATTTATGAAGTTAATAAACTTAGGTAATTCCTTTTCTAATACTTCTAAAAGATTAGGATTGTCATTAGATGAATGGAAGGGTGTAATTTTGCGCACCCAATATCGTATTTCGGAATCGTCTATATAAACAAAGTTTTCTTCATTATTTGAACATAATATGAACTTACCAAAAAAACTACCTTCAATTTTATCTTTACCTTTAGCTTCGCTTTTATAAGTCTTTGCGGTAGATAAGTTTTTTAATCGTTCACTATCTTCTCTTTTATCTAATAATACTTCATCAACAGCAATAATAAGTTTTGAAGCCCAATCAGAATTAAACCGACTTCTGAAATCTTCATTATTATTAATAGTCATATTGCTTTGGAATATGAGCTTTACCCAATTAAGAAAGGTTGTTTTACCCGTATTACGTTCATTACTAACTAAACACAAAATAGGTAATACCTGTGTTGGGTTATGCCATAAAATGCTAAAATAATCTAATCCCATTCCGTACTGTTCTCCAAAAATGTGCTTTAAAAATTTTTTGGTTTCTGGAAAGTCCCCTTTACATATTTTGTGTTCTATTTTCTCGTATTTATTGTAAAACCCATTAATTTCAGATTCGTAATTAGTGTGAGATGGTATTAAACAAAAACCGTCATATTTAGCAATGTTTTTTAAAAAATCTGTATTGTGATCTAGAATGATTTCACTTTTAGACCAAGGAACTAATATGTTTATTGTGTCTTTACTAATTAATGGCATTTTTACGTCCTTGTAATACGTTGTGCCTATGCGTAGATATTTATCTTTCATAACTTATATGTTTACTGATAAATGGGATAACCGTGAGAAGTCAATTTCTCCGAACTTTGTAGTAAATAAAAAATTACAACTTACTCCATGTGTAGATTTGTCCGTTGTACATATATCTGTAATTCTTTGCTCAATTTGGTATAACGGTAGTCTTGGATTAAAAGTAATTATTTGAATGGCAATATTTACTTTCGTAATTAAATTGTTTAGCATTCTTACTGATAACGAATTATTAGTATTTGAATATGAGCTTAGCAAATCTTTGTGGATTTCTTCTAACATTGCTAATCCATCTGGTTTGTATATTATTGTGTTTTTCATTTTTTATTATTTGTAAATTAGTATTTGTTGTGTTGTGTCAAAATATGCTCTAGTTCCATCCGTCTGAAGAGGTATGTTTTTAACTAGAACCATTTTACTGAAACCATTATTTAAAAGTTTTTGAATATCGCCTTTTGTTGCAGGTTTGTTTTCTTCCCTTGTAAAAAAACTAGTGGCTAAATTTATTGCTAAAGTTCCTGCAGCTGCATTCCCAGCGCCTGCCCAGCTCATTTTGTCTTTTATTGGAGTTTTTTTATCCTTTTTTATTTCAGGTAAATTGTTCTTTACCTTGTTTCTTTGAGTAAAAGCATTAACTCGGCAACTGTTGCTACAGTATTTCTGTTTATATCTTCTTCTAGGGGTGTATTCTACACCGCAATAGTTACAATTGTATGTATATCTGTCCATTGCTCGTTATTTTAACGTTAGACTAACGATTAATGAAATCGAATTTTTGGAAAACTTTGTGTTTTTACTGTCCATTATTTAGAAGATTTTCTCTTGTTGGACAATAATGTGTCGGTATCAACACCAACTTCCATAATGGTTTTTTGTTTTCCTTGTTTAATCCAATCTATTATCTCGGATTTGAAGAAGAATAAACGTCCGTTTTTTTTGTGATACGGGATTTTGTTTTTTTGACAATACCCATAAAGTGTAGGTTTGGTATAACCTGTTAACTTTTCTATTTCATCAATAGATTTTGGGTCGTCTGTTTGGTTTTGTGTTTCTGCCTTTTGAAGAAAAAAGGCTTTCAATTCTTTGAGGTCTTTTTTAACCTCTACAACGTCTTGTTGTGTTTGTTCAAATGCTATCATTTTTTACTATTTAAAATTAATAATAATCAATGATAGTCGTTAGTTTAGTGTTTTTTAGGAGTTCTGTAGTTGTTGTAATAACAAAAGTAGTTAGAGTAATAACTAGAGTAGTTGTATTGTTTTTTTAGGCTTTGTTTTGAAGTTGTTCCTAACATTTTGATAATCCCAGTCAGTAAAATTATCAGTTAAGAGTTCAATGAATTTTTCTTGGACTTGACCAGTACCAAAATACTCCCAATGTTTTTCGTAAAATTCTCTAAATCTATATTGAATAATAAATTTTTCTCCTTTGGGCATTTGGTTAAAAGTTTGTTTTGGTAAATCTGGGATTCCGCAAAATGCTTTTTTTATAAAAATGTCTAATTGGTCTTTAGTTAAAAAAGGTTCTCCGTTTTTACTATTTGTCGTTGTAAATATTTTAAAGTGATTAACAGCGATTTTAAATGGCATGGATTTTTGAAAGATATTGGTGTAGACGCTGTAAGGGCAAATGTTATTATCATCTTTTCCATTGCTATTGGTAGGGTTATTTGTTGAAGGTTCGGTTAACATCTTTTTCTCATAATACTTTAATTGTTTTTTTAAGAATCTTAATTGAGGTTTAACAAAATTAGATAAAACTCTATTTGTAGATTTAGCAATAACCTTGTGGGTTTCTATTTCTTCGATAGTTTCGTTAATTTCCTTTACAGCTGTCTCGGTTTCCATTTCTGAAAAAGACTTGCGAAGTAGTAGTAAAATATTGGTTAGTACGGTGTTATCATATTTATCGAAATTAAAGGATAATTTTCCCTCGGTAAATTCAAAACTCTCAAAAAATGTATTGGTTAATGGTCGTATTAGATCTTTTGATTTGAATAAATGCTTATTATTTTCAATCAGAACCACATGTAGTATTATAAGAGTAATAAACTCATCATCAGCAATGTCGTATTGGTTTCCGCATGCCATGTCGTCTGGAAGGTCGCTAGTCCCTTTGCAGACCTTGCAATTGTTTTTTATTTCATTTGGTATAGATAAATGGAATTTTTGAAAAATAGATATTGACCATTCGTAAAATAATTTGTCATCAATTAAATAACTTTTAATTAAGTTAATATTCTTTTCAATCTCTTTGTCTACATCTATTTCTTTTAGAATATCATAGACTTGATTCTTGAGTTCTGATGGTGAAAAACTAAAACTGTTATCTAATTTATATAGCATTCTTTTAAGTTTAAAAATCCATTATTGAGTTAGCAAATTCTTTTTTAGCTTGATCTTCAAAACCAGCAAAGTAATTTTTAGTCACGCTAAGGTCGCTATGATTTAGAGCTTCGCTTATAAACTCCATACTAGCTCCTTTACGCAATGAATTTGTTGCGAAACTGTGTCTAGCATAATAGAAGCTGATGTCTTTAGGTAAGTCGTTTGCTATTGCTATTCTTTTGATGTGGTCGTTAATGTAGCGTGTAAAGTTTTTTATTTTTTTGTGCTGTTTTAAAATGTCGTCAAGGTTACTTATGATATCAAACACAAAACCATCTTTGTTTTTATTTCCATGTTTTTTAATAATGCCTTTTGTGAAGTCTGTTAGATAAATGATAATTTTAGTTTTTTCAGCTGTTTTGTCAAAAGTTTTGGCTCTATAGTAGGTGAATTTGTCATCTTTAATATCAGAATATTTTAAAAGCGCAATGTCTTTAGGGTTTATACCGTTACAAGCAAAACTAAAAAACCAAAAATCCTTAGCTTTTGTTTCATTATAGTTTGTTGCTTTAGCTTCAAATAAAACTTTTAGTTGGTTTGAGTTTAAAGCTTTTTTTACTTTTTTAGTTCTTGGTATTTTGTATTTGTTTTTACCAAATGGATAATGTTCGTTATTAAGGTCATTTACCTCAATTGCATTGTTGAAAATAACTCTTAGGGTTCTAGTGTAAATAGATACAGTTGTGTAGCTTTTACCTATAGCTAGCATGTGTTTTTCGTAATCTTTTAACCAATCTATATTAATATCTTGAAACCTAAGTTTTTCGACAGGACATTTTTTGATTTCTTTGCTGAAATTACCTAAAGAATTTAGTGTGTATTTAAAACTTTCAGCAGTATTTATTTTATTGTTTTTAATGTTTTTTTCAATGGCGAGATTAAAATGATATAGTACATTGTTTTTATCTGATGTCTTTCTGAATAGTTTAAATTCAAATTTTTGAAAGTCAAAAACCTCCATTGTCTTCGCTTCATCATTAGCTCTGTTCTCTATGGCTTGCAGTTTTAAACGTAAATCTTTATTTGTTCCTCTAAGATTTTTGTTTGTTGGGTTTTGCCAAATGGCTATATAATCTTTTTCTGTTAAATCAATGTCTAAGCCGTACCACTTTTCTTTTTTACTTGCTTTACCATAAACACGAAGTTTTACAGGGTATAATCCAGTATCTTTTTTTCTTCGAGTATCTAAACGTATAGAGATGTTGTAACTCATAACATAATTGTTTCTGCAAATATATATTATTTGCAGACTATTTGCAGAAAAAATTACATAATAAACCAATAATAGATATTAATAAATAGTATTGAGTGTTAGTTATATTGTTGATTTACACAGTGTTTATATAGTAGAAGAGTAGTGGTGGTGTGTGTGGTTTATTGATTACGGCTCAAGAGGTTACTGGTTTGAATCCAGTCGAGGTC
>TARA_R110002050_G_scaffold4573_1_pt1 | contig 71557 bp, 71 predicted proteins | sample TARA_R110002050 | Tara Oceans TARA_R110002050 (sample SAMEA4396988) | marine metagenome | biome: Polar Biome; feature: [DCM] deep chlorophyll maximum layer (ENVO:01000326); material: water (ENVO:00002006), including particulate matter (ENVO:01000060) such as... | depth 25 m
CACAAAAACAAATTGTATGGAAACTAAATTAATAACTCAATAATTATTAAAATAAAATTTATGGCTAATATCGTTTGTTTTGGTGAAATATTATGGGATGTTTTTCCAACTTATAAAAAAATAGGAGGCGCACCATTAAATGTGGCACTTCGGTCAGCATCTTTCAATAATAATGTTATTATGATTAGTGCTATAGGAAATGATGCGTTAGGAAATAAATTGATGAATTATTTTTTAGAGCATGATTTAAATATAAGTTGTATTCAAGTCATAGATACATTCGAAACAGGCGAAGTTAAGGTCATTTTAAATGATAAAGGTTCAGCTTCGTATGAAATTAGATATCCAAGAGCTTGGGATAAAATAAGCCTAACAGAAGCTTCTATTGATGCTGTAAAGGCATCTGATGCTTTTGTTTTTGGGAGTCTAGTTACAAGAGATGAAATATCTAGAGATACGCTTTACAAACTTATAGAATCAGCTAATTATAAGGTGTTTGATCTTAATTTGCGACCTCCTTATTACTCAAAGGAAATCCTTTTGTACCTTATGGATAAGTCTGATTTTATTAAGTTTAATGATGATGAACTTTATGAAGTAAGTAGGAGTATGGGATCTGCATATAATTCCTTAGAACAAAACTTAAATTATATAGCAGAAAAGACAAATACCAAGCATGTTTGTGTAACCAAAGGTGAGCATGGAGCAGTTTTACTCTATAAAGGCAAACTTTATTATAATAGTGGTTATCAAATAAAAGTTAAGAATACAGTTGGTGCTGGCGATTCTTTTTTAGGATCACTCGTTAGTCAATTATTAAATAATGTAAACCCGCAAGAGGCTATAAATTTTGCTTGTGCAGTAGGCGCTCTTGTGGCGCAAGAAGATGGTGCTAATCCCAAAATAAGTGCTATACAAATAGCTGCTTTTATAAACCCTTAATCGAAAAGAATTCTCAAGGTTTTGCCTTAGGGTTTCCGTTGAAATTGTCATTCCCGTGAAAACGGGAATTTAAATATAGTGTTTTGGTATTTGAACTTTTTATATCAAAATGAAACCAGTGAAATACCTTTATAACTCAGCCTCTAGGATCGTTGGTTTTAAGAAATTCTTTCTTTATTTTACTTACCAATTGTCTCTTGATTTAATATTAGCTTCACAGAGTTTTAAGATTTCAGAAATCCGCTTTTGTCTAGTAGTTTCTCGTTTTGCTTGGTTTAACCAATATAAATAACTCTTTCTGTAAGAAGGTGCAAAGTTTTTATAATTAGTATAAGCTACAGGGTTTTTATTAAATTCAATTTGCAAATTATTTGGAATAATACCCTTTTCAACATCATCTAAAGCCGTCCAACTACCATTTTGTTTTCCAATTTCAACTTTACTTAATCCGCTTTCGTGCATTAAATTTGAAGCTATTAACGTTTCAATATATTTTTTGTTTAAAGCACTCCAAACACTTTTTTCATTTCTAGGTGTGAAATATTGTCGTCGTTTTCCATCTCCCAAACTTTTTACTGTAGAATCTATCCAACCATAACATAAAGCCACTTTTACAGCTTCTTCCCATCGCATACTATCATTCTCGTGGGTTACTTTATAAAAGATGAGGTACACACCTTTTTGTAACTTGTGGTTTTGGTGCAACCAGTTACGCCATTCGGTGTCTTTTTTAAAATATAATTCGGGTATTTCCAAAAGGATGTTATATCTCTGTTACTTTTATATAAAAATTGTCATCAACAATAATAGGTGTTTTGCTAGATTGGATTTCCAAAGTTTGCCATTCAGCTTTAGGATAAATCCAGCTTTCTTCATCTTCAATTTTTACTTGGATAGGCATATCAAATCCATCAACAATATGGGTCCATCTATATTTTAATTCTTTTTTATTAATTGAATATTCTAAAGTTGGTATTCTAATATCTCTCAAATATTGATTGAAAAATTCCGTTAAATCGATGCCAGTTTCATTACTTAAAAAATCTTCAATTTGCTTAGTGTTAACCGTTTGATGGTAGAAAGTCACATTCATTTTGCGTAAAATTTGACGCCATTTGTCATCATCTTCAACAAGTTGCCTTAGCGTGTGTAGCATGTTGCCTCCTTTAGGGTACATATCGCCAGAGCCTCCTTTGTTTACGTTATAACACCCAATAATAGGACGGTCATTTTTTATGTCTTTTCGAGTTCCAATGATATATTCAGCACCTGCTTCTTTACCATAATAATATTCAACAAATAGGCTTTCAGAATAGTTTGTAAAACTTTCATGAATCCACATATCAGCAATATCAACATAGGTTATGTTATTAGCAAACCATTCATGTCCAGATTCGTGAATAATAATAAAATCGAATTTTAAACCCCATCCCGTTCCAGATAAATCCCGTCCTAAATAGCCTTGTTTATATTGGTTTCCATAGGTTACCGAACTTTGGTGCTCCATGCCCAAATAAGGTGCTTCAACAAGTTTGTATCCATCTTTGTAAAAAGGATATTGACCAAACCAATGTTCAAAGGCTTTCATCATTCTAGGGGCATCTTTAAAATGTTCTTTAGCTTTTACAAGATTGTCTTTTAAAACATAATAATCCATATCTAAATTTCCTCCTTGGCCATCAAAAACTTCAGAAAAATGAGTGTAATCTCCAATATTAACATTAACACCGTAATTATTAATAGGATTATTTACAAACCAAGAGTATGTTTTTGTATCACCAATTTGTTCTACTTTTCTTAAACGCCCATTAGATACGTTCATTAGTTTTGAAGGCACATTAACACTAATAAGCATACTGTCTACTTCGTCATACATATGGTCTTTACAAGGCCACCAAACACTAGCTCCTAAGCCTTGACAAGAAGTCGCTATAAAATGATTGCCATTTGGATCTTTTTTCCAAGAAAAACCGCCGTCCCATGGGGCATTTATAGCTTCTTTTGGGTGTCCTTCATAATACACATCAAGACTTTGAATACTTCCTATATCTTGCTTGTTATTTAATTTTATAAAATGCACATTGCCATCGTGAGTAACTTGTAATGAGTCGCCATTTTGTATGACTTTGGTTATTTTTAGTGGTGATTGCAAATCAATTTGCATCACCGAATTATTTTCTAAAACTTTATATTGAATGGTGTTTTTTCCTGAAATGAATTTCTCTTCAGGGTTTACTTTAATATCTAAATGATAATAGGTTAAATCCCACCAAGCGCGTTCTGGAGTTATAGTGCCTCTTAGAGTGTCTTGATGTGTGAAATTGTTTTTGTCTGATAGTAAATCTTGTGCTCTAACAGATGTGTATGAAAGTATTAATAAAACTATAAGTGATAAAAAGCGGTATTTCATTTTTTGATTTATTTGTCAATAAATTAATTAAAAAACATTTTAAAAGGCTATTAAAAATTTGTTAATCTTTAATTATCTTATTTGGGAAGACAACAACACTTTCAAAATTATTTTCTCCAACAGAAGCAACTCCAAAGAAAAAATTATCAATAACAATACCTTTTAAAGTGAATTCTGAAACATTACCTACATATCTGCAATAATCCCAAGTAGGAGATGTGGTGTCTCTCCAATATATTTTATAACCTTTTGCGGCATCAACTTTATCCCATTGTAATTTTACTGAAGGTTCTACAATTCCACCAATAGCTAGATTATTTGGAAAAGGAGGAGCCGAAGCTAAACTAGCTAAATTTATAGCATTCACAGAAGTTAGCTTTTTTGCATAATCAAAATTAACATGCTTAATAACATCTCCATATTCAACACCATTTTCTTCTCTAATATCTTGGTGTTGTTGTGTGTAATTTTCATGAGCTTCCATAATTCTTATTCCAGCAAAGCCTAAATCGTTAAATGGGCGATGATGCCCACCACGACCAAACCTGTCTAATCTGTAAATCATCATCGGATTCATTTCTGGCATATATAGGTTTACGTTTTTATTAACATAACGCGCTAATTGTCTTGAAATACCATCAATTTCACCACCGTAAAATCTGCGTAATGTTCTTTCTCTTTCAGTTTCATTTGGAGGTACAGGTTCAGAGAAAATTCTAAAAGTACGGTTGTCTATAACACCATCTACACCTTTTATGTTTCCAATCATATCATTATTGAAAATACCAATAATGTCCCAATCCTTATCTTTTGCATATTTAGCTAATCCAGCACCACCAAAAAGTCCTTGTTCTTCTCCAGATAAGCCAACGTAAATAATACTGTTTTCAAATTGATATTTTGAAAGTACTCTGGCTGCTTCAATGGTTCCTGCCATTCCTGAAGCATTGTCGTTAGCACCAGGGGCATCGGTAGTAAAATCCATAGTATCACTGGCACGTGAATCAATATCTCCGCTCATAATGATAAAACGATTTGGATATTTTGTTCCTTTTTGAATGGCAACTACATTTACTACCCATACATCATGCGGTACACGATTGTTTCCTTTTTTTGTAATAAAATCTTTTTGATAAAAAGTCTGTAAACAATTATTGCAATTATTAGAAATGGTTTCGAATTCTTGTTTAATCCAACGCCTAGCAGCTCCTATACCTCGAGTGTTAGAAATGGTGTCGCTAAATGTATTTCTAGTTCCGAAGTTTACTAAAGTATTGATATCTTTTTCAATGCGTTCTTCAGAAACGGCATCAATAATATCATATATTTTTTGACTTGTTTGAGCACTTGTTATTGATGAGAATACAAAACAAATTATAAGTATAAAGTATTTCATGTTATTTGGTATAATTAAACTTAACGGTTTCAATAGTGCCATCTTCTTGATGTAAATCAACATAAATGTTCATTTCATTATCATTAATTTTTTCAAAAATCATGCCTTCAAAAACAACGTTATGCTTTGTTATTTTTTTTAACGGAAAATCTACAGTTTCATCTTTTGTTTCCCAGCCTTTTAAATCATTATTGAAATGTTTTAACTGCAGTATTAAAGTGTTTTCTACTTCTCTAATAATTTCAATTTCATAAAAAGAAACTTCATTATCTGTAATTAATTTGAAAGTAGCCATCATAGAACCTCCTGAAGGTTCGCTCCAGTTTTCTTCTGTTATACCTCCAAATGCTTCACCTTTCCAATTGCCAGATATCCAAGAAATGTTTTCTAATTTAGGTTCAATAGATATGTCATTTTGTGAAAATATCAATGAAGATGTAAATAATAGTGCTGCAAGATATAATATTTTCATGGTTGTAAAGTTTCTACTAAAATAGATAAAATAAAAAAGCGCGTCAAAAATTATTTTTGATGCGCTTTTTAGAATTGAATTAATCACTTTTTTTATCTTAAAAACAGTATTTGTTTTCTTTAATCACTTTGCTTGCAATAACATTCCTTAGCTCTATAATATTAGGCATGTTTACATATTTTATATAACGTTTTAAGCCCATAAGCATCATGCGTTGTTCATCTCCTGTAGAGAATGAAATAATAGAGTGTTTTCCGGCAGTTTCAATAACATCAATAGCATGAAATAAATTAAGTTTTGCCATAGCTATTTGTTCTACTACTTTATTTTCTCCTTCTTTTTTAGCCATTTTTTCAGCACGTAAAATAGCCGACTCTGCCATATATATTTGAATTAAAATATCGGATGCAGCTAACATAAGCTGTTGATGTTGTTCAATTTTCTCTCCATATTTTTGTAAAGCAGCACCAGATACCATTAAAAATAATTTCTTAAGGTTTTTGATAATACTTTTTTCTTCTGAAAATAATTCTGAATAATCTGGAGTTTCAAAAGACGGAATACCCGTAAGCTCATTGGCAACCGCAGTTGCTGGTCCTAATAAATCGACATGGCCTTTCATGGCTTTTTTAATAAGCATGCCAATACTTAGCATACGGTTTATTTCGTTGGTGCCTTCATAAATTCTGGCAATACGAGCGTCTCTCCAAGCAGATTCTATAGGCGTGTCTTCTGAAAAGCCCATGCCTCCAAATATTTGGATACCTTCATCAGTACAATTTTGTGTGTGTTCAGAAACGGCAACTTTTAAAATAGAACATTCAATAGCGTATTCTTCAACACCTTTTAATTCAGCTTCTTGGTGTGTGTCTTTTCCATTATTTTGACGTAATTCAATACGATCTTCTATATTTTTAGCAGCTCTATAACTTGCTGCTTCACCAACCCAACAGTTTGTTGCCATTTCTGCTATTTTTTGTCGAATAGCACCAAAACTAGAAATAGGTGTTTTAAACTGAATACGCTCATTCGCATATTTTACAGATTCACTAATCGTACGACGTTGTGCATCTAAACAAGCTGCTGCAAGTTTTATTCTACCAACATTTAAAGCATTCATGGCTATTTTAAACCCATTACCTCTTGTAGAAAGCATGTTTTCAACAGGCACTACAGTATCATTAAAGAATACTTGTCTTGTTGAGGATGCACGAATTCCTAGTTTATGTTCTTCTTCTCCCATAGTAATCCCGTTAGGATTTTTGGAGTCGTACTCAACAATAAAACCAGTAATATTTTTGTCATCTTCAATACGCGCAAAAACAATCATTAAGCTACAAAAACCAGCATTAGAAATCCACATTTTCTGCCCTGTAATATTATACGATTTTCCGTCAGCAGATAAAACAGCTTTTGTTTTTCCAGAATTAGCATCACTACCAGCACTAGGTTCTGTTAAACAATACGATCCAAACCATTCGCCAGTAGCCAATTTTGGTACATATTTTTGTTTTTGTTCTTCGGTGCCATATAATGTAATAGGCATGGTGCCAATTCCTGTATGTGCTCCAAAGGCTGTACTAAAAGATCCTGTAGCTCCAGAAATATAATCGCAAACGAGCATGGTATCAACAAATCCCATACCCATTCCGCCGTAAGCTTCAGGAACAGAAACACCTAAAAAGCCCATTTCTCCTGCTTTTTTCATACAAGATTCTGTCAGTGCATAATCTTTTGCTTCAAAACGCGCTTTATTTGGCCAAAGTTCTCTGTCTACAAATTCTGTGACAGCTTCCTTCATCATATTTTGCTCTTCTGAAAAATCTTCTGGTGTAAAAATGTCTTCGCAGTTTGTTTCTTTAACTAAGAATTGACCGCCTCTTAATAAATCTTTTTCTGATGCCATGTGTATTTTAGATTAAAGAAGATAGAAAATAGATAATAGACCCTAACTGAGACTATTTTGAAACCCCATTGTCATTCTTTGGAATTTTTCTATTTTTTCTTCAAGTATTTTTAAATTGCTTTCGTTTATATAATTTCTGTGTTTTGCTACTAAAAGTTGAGTTCCTAATTCGAAAGAAGAACCTAAAGAGATATCTAGAAAATGACTAAAGGATTTATTTGTTCTTGATGATCCTTCTGCAATATTACTAGGTATTGAAACAGAGCATCTACTAATTTCTCTTCTCTTTTTTTTATGAAAGGAATTCAAAAATCCCACATGCACCTTGCCCTGTACCAACACACATGGTAACGGCTCCGTATTTTCCTTGCATATTGCGTTTTCTCATTTCGTCAAACAGTTGAACAGATAATTTAGCTCCTGTACAACCTAGTGGATGCCCTAATGCTATAGCACCTCCATTTACATTAACAATGTCTGGGTTTAAGTCTAACTCTCTAATTACTGCTATGGATTGTGACGCAAAAGCTTCATTCAATTCAATAAGGTCTAAATCACTTTGTTTTAAACCGGCTTGTTTTAATGCTTTTGGAATGGCTTTTACAGGTCCAATTCCCATGATGCGAGGTTCTACGCCTGCAGCTGCATAATTTACTAATCGTGCTATGGGTTCTAGATTTAATTCTTTAACCATGTCTTCACTCATTACCATAACAAAGGCTGCGCCATCACTCATTTGAGATGAATTACCTGCAGTAACACTTCCGCCAGCAGCGAATACAGCTCGTAAATTTGCTAAAGCTTCTAAGCTAGTACCTGCACGAGGCCCTTCGTCTTTGGTTACAATATAAGATTTGGTTGCTTTTTTGCCGTTTTCATTAATATAAGTTTGTTCAACATTGATAGGAACTATTTGATCTTGAAACCTATTTTCAGCTTGAGCTTTTAAAGCCTTCATATGTGAATTATAGGCAAATGCATCTTGATCCTCACGTGACACTTTAAATTGATTTGCTACAGCCTCAGCAGTATTTCCCATACCCCAATAATAATCTTCATGACCTGCTTTTACAGTATCATAATTAAGTTCTGGTTTAAAACCTGTCATAGGCACAGAACTCATACTTTCTGCGCCGCCAGCAATAATACAGTCTGCCATTCCAGCTTGTATTTTTGCTGTTGCAATGCCAATGGTTTCAATACCAGACGAACAAAAACGGTTTACGGTTACACCAGGAATATCAACTGAATTTAAACCAATTAGCGATATAAATCGAGCCATGTTTAAACCTTGTGCACCTTCAGGCATAGCATTACCAACAATGACATCGTCAATTCTTGAGACGTCAAGATTAGGTAATTCTTTCATCATGTGCTGAATGGTTTCAGCGCCCAACTCGTCTGCACGTTTAAAACGAAATACACCTTTAGGTGCTTTTCCAACAGCTGTTCTGTATGCTTTTACTATATATGCAGTTTTATTCATAGTTCTATAGTATAATTTTGAAAAGAGAGTCTAGAATATAGATGAATAGAAATCAGACTATTCATTTAGGTTATCAATTAACTTTCCTAACATTTTTTGAATTTGCAATATTTTATTTTCTAATTCTTCGAATTTATTTTTATTTAAATAGTTTTCATTAAATGAAACTATTAGTTGTGTTTCCCATTCATAAGCTGAACCTAGACTGTTTTCTAAGTATGTCTTAAAATGTTTATTAGAGCTTTTACTAGAACCTTCTGATATATTTGATGGTATAGAAACAGCACATCTGTTCATTTGACTTACAAGATTAAATTTTTCAAAATCAGGAAAAGATCTTGTTAATTTGTAATTGTCGCTAACAAGTTTAATTCCATCTTCCCAAACTTTAAGTTTTTTAAAATTATGACGCGCCTAGTCTAATTTCTAGTTTCTAATTGTCTATTATCTAATTACGTAATGGTTTTCCTGTTTTTAGCATATGCTGAATACGTTCTAATGTTTTGCGTTCTGTACATAAACTTAAGAATGCTTCTCGTTCTAAATCTAGTAAGTATTGTTCACTTACTAATGTGGGTTCCGATAAATCGCCACCAGCCATAACGTAAGCTAGTTTATTGGCTATTTTATGATCGTGTTCACTAATAAACTTAGAAGCTTCCATAGCATCTGTTCCAACTAAAAACATTCCTAAAGCTTGTTTCCCCAGTACTTTGACATCGTTACGTTTTACAGGTTGTGTGTAACCTGTTTCTGCCATTAATTTAGCATAGGATTTTGCTGTTGCTATTTGTCTGTCTTTATTAACAACTACAACATCTTTTCCTTTTTGTAAGATACCCATATCAAAAGCTTCATAAGCTGAAGTTGCTACTTTTGCCATACCGATCGTTAAGAAGTATTCTTGTAGTGTGTTTAATTCTACATCACCTTTATTAAAGGTGTCGGATGCTCTTAAAGCCATTTCTTTAGAACCACCACCACCAGGAATCACACCAACTCCAAACTCTACTAAACCAATATAAGTTTCGGCAGCAGCCACTACTTTATCGGCATGCATTGATAATTCGCATCCACCACCAAGCGCCATACCATGAGGTGCTGAAATAGTTGGAATTGCAGAATAACGCATACGCATCATAGTATCTTGAAAGTATTTAATAGCAGCATTTAATTCGTCATATTCTTGCTCGACTGCCATCATGAAAATCATACCAATATTGGCACCTACCGAGAAATTTGCTGCTTGGTTTCCAATAACTAATCCTTGGAAATCTTTTTCAGCTAAATCTATAGCTTTATTTAGGCCTGCTAGTACATCTCCACCAATGGTATTCATCTTAGATTGAAATTCACAGTTTAAAATACCATCGCCTAAATCTTCAATAACAACACCAGTATTTTTAAAGACTTCTTTAGATTTTCTAATATTATCTAATATAATAAAGGCATCTTGACCTGGAATTTTTTCTTGTATTTTCTTCGGAATATCATACGCGTAAGTAGCTCCGTCTTTTATTGTGTAAAAAGAATTACTTCCAGAAGCTAGCATATCAGTTACCCAAGCAGCAGGTTTTAAACCTTCCGCTGTCATTATTTCAATGCCTTTTTCAATACCAATAGCATCCCAAATTTGGAAAGGACCATGTTCCCATCCAAAACCAGCTTTCATGGCATCATCAATTTTATATAATTCGTCTGTTATTTCTGGAATTCTATTTGAAACGTAAGCAAATAGAGCAGCAAAACTTTTTCTATAAAAATCGCCTGCTTTATCTTTTCCATTGACAAGAATTTTAAAACGATCAACAACCTTATCTACTTGTTTCGTTAATTCTAAAGTTGCGAATTTTGCTCTTTGTGACGATCTGTATTCTAATGTATTTAAATCTAATGAAAGAATTTCCTTTTTACCATCAGCAGACACCTGCTTTTTGTAAAAACCTTGACCAGTTTTACTTCCTAGCCATTTATTTTCCATCATGGTATTGATGAAATCAGGGAATTTAAACAGTTCTAATTGTTCATCAGTTTTACAATTTTCTGCAATACCGTTAGCTACATGAACTAAAGTATCTAAACCTACAACATCAACGGTACGAAAGGTAGCCGACTTTGGTCGCCCAATAACAGGCCCTGTCAGTTTATCAACTTCTTCAATAGTTAACCCCATATCTTTAATAGCATGAAATAAACTCATGATACTAAAAATACCAATACGGTTTCCTATAAATGCGGGTGTATCCTTTGCAATCACTGATGTTTTTCCTAAAAACTGTTCGCCATAGCCATTTAAAAAATCTAATACCGAAGCATTCGTTTTTGGTCCTGGTATAATTTCGAATAATTTTAAATATCTAGCTGGGTTAAAAAAGTGTGTACCACAGAAATGTTTTTGAAAATCCTCAGAACGTCCTTCACTCATAAAATGAATAGGTATTCCTGAGGTGTTGGATGTTATTAAAGTACCAGGTGCTCTATGTTTTTCAAGGTTTTCAAAAACTTGCTTTTTTATGTCAAGCCGTTCTACAACAACTTCCATAATCCAATCTACATGAGCCACTTTAGAAATATCATCTTCAATATTACCCGTAGTAATTCTATTGGCGAATTTTTGATGATAAATAGGAGAGGGCTTCGATTTTAAAGAAGCTGTTAAAGCATCGTTTACTAAACGGTTTCTAACAATTTTGTCTTCTAAAGTTAAGCCTTTTGCTTTTTCTTTCTCATTAAGTTCTCTTGGAACAATGTCTAATAATAACACATCAACGCCAATATTAGCAAAATGGCAAGCTATACCGCTTCCCATGATTCCAGAACCAATAATGGCTACTTTTTTAATTATTCGTTTGCTCATCTTATTAAAAACTAACTAATCTTTTTGATTGTATATTTTTTTATTTGAAACCATATCGTTTATAACTTCTGCTACTTCATAGAAATGGTTTAATTGTTCTTCTGATACATTATTTTTAATAGTATCGTTAAATATTAATACTTTATCCCTTGAAAAGTCCCTTTTTTCGCGACCAAATTCTGTTAAGCGTATAATAACACCTCTACCGTCTTTTGGGTTTGGGTGACGTTCTATTAATTTATTTTTTTCCATAGTTTTAAGTATACGTGTTAAGCTTGTTGCTTCCATACCCATTTTAGGACCTAATGCTGTTGAAGGTGTTCCTTTTTCTGGGTCTATACTTAATAGTGTAAAGCCTGTTGCCATGGTGCTATCAATTGTTGTTGCTTCTTCATTATACATTTTCTGAACTGAGAGCCATGTTGTTCGGAGAACGTAATCGATTGTTTTATCTTTCATGTTGAGAGGTTGGTGTTCTCAAATATATGAAAATTTATTATGCATGCATAATAAATTAGATAAAATTTAATAGATATTTAAATAAGAATAATAAATTAGAAAAAATAGTTAATCTTTAAGATTATGATCTATATATTTTTTCAATAAGGTTTTTGTATTTTTCCTTTATAATCTTACGTTTCATTTTCATAGTGGGTGTTAAATGCCCTGCATCAATAGACCAACTATCAGGTGTTATTTCAAACTTTTTAATTTGTTCCCATTTTCCAAAATTTGTATTGGCAGCATCAATTTCTGCTTGAATACGTTCTATTAATTTAGGGTTGGTAATAATATTAGTGTCTGATTTATAATCTATATGATGGCGTCTTGCCCATTCTTTAACAAATTCATAGTTTATTTGAATTAAAGCTGCAGGCATTTTCTCGCCTTCTCCAATAACCATGATTTGATCTATAAAACGCGATTGTTTAAGTTTGTTTTCAAGTAAAGCAGGTGCAACATATTTTCCGCCTGAGGTTTTAAACATTTCCTTTTTGCGGTCTGTTATTTTTAAAAAACCTTCTGCATCAATTTCTCCTATATCTCCAGTATGAAAATAACTGCCAGACATGACTTCAGCTGTTTTTATGGGATCCTTATAATAACCCAACATGATATTTGGTCCTTTTGCTAAAATTTCACCGTCTTCGGCAATTTTAATTTCAACATTGTCAATTATTTTACCAACAGTTCCAATTTTAAAACCGCCGTTGCGTACGTCATTAACTGAAATGACAGGCGATGTTTCTGTAAGCCCGTAGCCCTCCATAATAGGCAGTTGTGCAGCAGCAAAAATACGTGTTAATCGTGTTTGTAGTGCAGCACTTCCTGATACCATAATATCTAGATTGCCACCTAATCCTTCTTGCCATTTACTAAAAATGAGTTTTCTAGCAATTTTTAATTGAAATTCGTAACACCATCCATTCTTACCATAAGGTTCATATCTTAACCCTAAATTAACAGCCCAAAAAAATAATGCTTTTTTTATGCCAGATAAGTCTGCTCCTTTAGCTATGATTTTGTCATAAACTTTTTCATAAAGACGTGGAACTGCCGTCATGACGTTAGGTTTAACTTCCTTTAAATTGTCACTCATTTTTTCTATAGACTCGGCAAAATAAATTTCTACACCACAATACATATATAGGTATAAAATCATGCGTTCGAAAACATGACAAATGGGAAGAAAACTTAAAGCTTTAGATTTACCGTTTTCAAAAGGAACCCGTTTTTCGCTATCTAGTACATTTGATACCAAATTATTGTGAGATAACATAACTCCTTTAGGTTTGCCTGTAGTACCAGATGTATATATTAATGTTGCTAAATCATTAGGTTTTACTGAGTCTTTTCTTGTTTCTACATCGTTTTGATTGCTCTCATCTTTTCCTAATTCTAAAACCTCTGTCCAAGTATTTTCGTCTTTAATAGTATCAAAAGTATAAACGTTTTTAAGCTTTGTATTTGCTTTTATGGCATTCAATTTTTCTAGAACCTCAATATCTGAAACAAAGCAGTAAATAGCTTCAGAGTGATTTAAAATATATTCATAGTCTTCAGCACAAATAGTAGGATAAATAGGGATATTTTGAGCACCTGTTTGTAGAATACCAATGTCTATAATATTCCACTCCGTTCTATTTGTAGAAGAAATAACAGCAATTTTATCATTAGGTTTTATACCCAAACGTAGCAAGCCTCTACTAATCGCATTTGCTTGATTAATAAAATCTTGTGTAGATGTCGATTTCCATTCACCATTATATTTAGTTGAAAATGCTTTTTTTAAGCTATAGGTTTCTAACTGATGATAAGGAAAATCAAAAATCCTTGTGATGTCTGCCATTATTATTTGATGAGTTTCTAGTTATGCAAAGTATGAAATTAAATAGTATTTTCAAATCACTAAATTGATAGCGCTTTTTTTAGTGTTATGGTTGGAAGATATTAAATTATGTGAAAAAAATATAACTTCGAGGTCTTTTTTATATGAAAAAAAATGAAGAAAGTAATTTTTATATATCCTGCATTAGCTAAAAACTATACAATATTAACCTTATTTAAAATAATGTAAAAAAAGTAAATATTTTTAATTTTTTAACTATCATATTTCAAACGTTTTCGTAAAGTAATCCTTTAGTTGAGGGTGTTTAGGGAGATTAAAGCTGATATATATCAGTTTTAAGATTAAAGGTTAATTCTACTTTTGAAATAGTAAATATGAATTAATATTTGTAATTGATAATCAAGGTAAAATGGAAGTTAAAAAATTTAAAAGTGGACTTTGGACAAAACAAGTCGATGTTAGAGATTTTGTTATAAATAATATTACCCCATATAGTGGAGATGACCAATTTTTAGTTGGTCCAAGTGTGAAAACAGAAAAATTATGGGATATATGTAAAAGCGCAACACAAAAAGAACAAAAAAATAATGGTGTATTATCTGTTGATACGGAAATAATTTCGACTATTAGTGCTTTCAATGCGGGTTATATTGATAGAGAAAATGAATCGATTGTTGGTCTTCAAACAGATGAATTATTAAAGAGAACGATGAAACCTTTTGGAGGTTTTAAAGTGGTTCAAAAAGCATTATCAGAACATGGTGTGAAGCCAAATGACGCATTAACAGATTTGTTTACCAAGTTTGTTAAAACTCATAATGATGGTGTTTTTGATGCCTATACTACAGAAATAAAAAAATTCCGATCATTAGGATTTTTAACTGGGTTGCCAGATAACTATGCAAGAGGTAGAATTATTGGAGATTACCGTCGTATAGCACTTTATGGAATTAACTTTTTAATTAAAGGAAAGAAAGCAGATTTAGAAAATTTGGGAGGACCAATGACTGAGGCTGTTATTCGTTTACGTGAAGAAGTTGCAGAGCAAATTAGATCATTAAAAGAAATTATTGAGTTAGGGGCTAAATATAATTTAGATTTAGGTCGACCTGCTGAAAACGCTCAAGAAGCTGTACAATGGACATACATGGGGTATTTAGCTGCGGTTAAAGAACAAGATGGTGCAGCTATGTCTTTAGGGAATGTATCAACATTTTTAGATATATATATTCAAAATGACTTAGAAGAAGGCATCATTACAGAGGTAGAAGCTCAAGAATATATCGATCAGTTTGTTATGAAATTGCGTATGGTTCGTCATTTAAGAATGGAAGCGTATAATGAAATCTTTGCTGGAGATCCAACATGGGTCACTGAAGCCATTGGAGGTATGTTTTCAGATGGTAGAACTAAAGTTACTAAAACATCATTTAGATTCTTAAATACCTTATATAATCTAGGACCATCACCAGAACCAAATATTACGATTCTTTGGTCTGAAGCATTACCACAAAATTTTAAAGATTATTGTGCAAAAGTTTCTATTGATACGTCTTCAATTCAGTTTGAAAATGATGAATTAATGAGAACCAATCGTGGTTCTGATGATTACGGAATTGCTTGTTGTGTTTCTTACCAAGAATTAGGGAAATCTATTCAGTTTTTTGGAGCAAGAACTAACTTAGCTAAAACCTTATTATTAGCTATTAATGCTGGACGATGCGAAAATACAGGAACCTTAATGGTGGAAGGTATTCCAGAATATACAGATGAATATTTAGATTTCGATAAAGTAATGGCTAACTTTAAAATAGCTATGACTGAAGTGGCTCGTGTTTATAATGACTCTATGAATATTATTCATTACATGCATGACAAGTATTATTATGAAAAAGCACAAATGGCATTAATTGATACAAATCCAAGTATAAATATCGCTTATGGTATTGCAGGATTATCAATTGTAGCCGATTCACTTTCAGCCATTAAATACGCTCGAGTAAAACCAATTAGAAATGAAGAAGGTTTAGCAGTAGGTTTTCAAATTGATGGAGAATTTCCTAAATACGGAAATGATGTTGATGGTGTAGATCAATTAGCAGTAAATGCAGTAGCAGATTTTAATAATGAATTAAAAAAACTACCAGTTTATAAGGATGCAGAACCAACAATGTCTGTGTTAACTATTACATCTAATGTTGCATATGGTAAGAAAACAGGAGCAACTCCAGACGGAAGAGCAAAAGGTGTTCCTTTTGCACCGGGAGCGAACCCAATGCATGGACGTGATACACAAGGGGCTATTGCTTCTTTAAACTCGGTTTCTAAAATTAAATATACTGATTCTTTAGATGGTATTTCTAATACCTTCTCTATGGTGCCAAAATCTTTAGGTTCTAACGAGCAAGAACGTGTAGAAAATTTAGGAACCATTCTAGATGGTTATTTTTCTAAAAATGCACAGCATTTAAATGTAAATGTATTAAATAAAGAAACGCTATTAGATGCTATGGAGCATCCAGAAGAGTATCCTCAATTAACTATTCGTGTATCGGGTTATGCGGTAAACTTTGTTCGATTAACAAGAGAACAACAGTTAGATGTTATAAACCGTTCGTTCCACAAATCAATGTAATTAATTATATAAATAAGTTAAAGCATCTGATAGATGAAGTTTTAAAGCTTCTTTATCAGATGTTAATTTTTAAAACACAGCCTTATCGAAACTCACTCAAATTTATTAAGAGTACATTCTATAGAAACTTTTGGAACACATGATGGTCCAGGCATTAGGATGGTTATATTCTTGCAAGGGTGTAAGTTAAAATGCTTGTATTGCCATAACCCAGATTCTATTGATACACATGGGGGAAGCGATTATTCTATTGAAGAATTAGTTGAAATGGCTCTTAAAACAAAACCTTATTTTGGAAAAAAAGGCGGTGTAACTGTATCTGGAGGCGAACCATTATTACAAGCTAAAGCATTAATCCCTTTTTTTAAAAGGTTAAAAGAAGAAGGAATCCACACTAATATTGATACTAATGGTCGCATATTAAATCATTTTTCGCAAGAATTGTTAGATGATTATGCCGATTTAATCATGTTAGATATCAAACACATGACAGAAGAAGGATTTCAATATTTAACAGGGAACCCCAATAAAGATACGGGGCTTAACTTTGCTAAATATAGAGAAAATTCAGGTAAGAGTATGTGGTTACGATATGTGTTAATTCCCGGAATTACAGATAAGCCGGAATTTTTGCATGCATTGGGAGGTCATTTTAAAGATTATAAAACCATTGAAAAAATTGAAATACAGCCTTATCATAAGCTAGGTATTCATAAGTGGGAGGCCTTAGGTTGGAAATACGAACTTGAAGATGTTCGTGAAAATACAGAAGAAGAACTCCAATCAGCAGTTAATATTTTAGAAAAATATTTTAAAGAAGTAAAAGTTAATTAAGTAATTTTTTACCTAGTGTATAATTTATTATGAATACCCCTAAGGAAGTTGTAAATATAGCGAGTACTTTAGCACAAGCTAAAGGGCAATATAAAATAAAAAAAACATTAATGCTTGCTTTTATGGCAGGAGCCTATGTTGCGTTTGGCGGATTATTAGCTATTATAGTTGGAGGTGGCTCTCCTGGAATAGCTGCTGAAAACCCAGGGATAATCAAATTCTTATTTGGTGCTACTTTCCCACTTGGACTCATTTTAGTTGTAGTTGTGGGCGCAGAACTTTTTACTGGGAACAATGCTTATTTTATTCCTAATGTTTTAAACAAAAAACAAGGTATTGGTGTTGTTCTTAAAAACTGGGGATTGGTATATGTTGGGAATTTTATAGGCGCTATTTTTGTAGCGTATGTTATTACACATTTAACCCATATTGTTAGTGCAGCTCCTTATGTAGAAGCAGTACATCAAATAGCAATAGGAAAAACAAGTCATACTTTTTTAGTTACTTTTCTTAAAGGTATTGGTGCAAATTGGTTAGTCTGTCTTGCAGTATGGCAAGGTATGGCAGCAAAAGATACCACTGGTAAAATTTTTGCTATTTGGTTACCTGTTATGGCTTTTGTAACTATGGGTTTTGAACACAGTATTGCTAATATGTATTTTATTCCATTAGCAATTTTTGAAGGAGCAAATATTACTTGGACTACATTTATAGTGAATAATTTAATTCCAGCTACATTAGGAAATATTGTTGGAGGAGCTGTTTTTGTAGGCATGTTTTATGGCTATATTTTTGGCAAGGAAAAGTAGATTTATATCAAAAAAAATCATTAAAAAAGCCTCTTTAATTTATTAAAAAGAGGCTTTTTTGTGTAATAAATTATAGGTTTTAACTATTTGTTTTCAATCCAAAGTCTAGCATTTACAAAGGCTTCTAGCCAAGGTGTTGCTTCATCTTTACGTCCTTCAGGGTAATTTGCCCAGTTCCATTGGAATGTAGAACGCTCAATATGTGGCATGGTTACTAAATGACGACCTGTTTTATCACACATCATAGCGGTGTTAAAGTCTGAACCATTAGGATTATGAGGATAACCTTCATAACCATACTTAGCAACTATTTGATATTTATCTTCACCGTAAGATAAATTAAATTTTCCTTCACCATGAGAAATCCAAACACCTAAGGTACTACCTGCAAGTGTAGAAAGCATGACTGAATTATTCTCTTGAATTTTTACCGAAGTAAATGAGCTTTCGTGTTTATGCGAATCGTTATGAAGCATTTTTCCATGAATCTCATGATCAGGATTAATTTCTTCTAATTCCATAAATAATTGACACCCATTACAAATTCCAACCGACAACGTATCTTCTCTGTTAAAGAAATCTTGAATGGCTTTATTTGCTTTTTCGTTGTACTTAATAGCGCCTGCCCAACCTTTTGCAGAACCTAAAACATCCGAATTAGAGAAACCACCAACGGCTCCTAGAAACTGAATATCTTCTAAGGTTTCACGACCAGAAATTAAATCGGTCATGTGTACATCTTTCACATCAAAACCAGCTAAATACATGGCGTTTGCCATTTCGCGTTCAGAATTAGATCCTTTTTCACGTAGAATAGCTGCTTTTGGTCTTTTTCCGTTTAGTTCAGGTAATTTTCCTGTAAAATGTTTAGGGAAAGTATATTGAAGTGGTTGATTTTTATAATTATCAAAACGGTCTTGTGCTAAACCATTAGCTGTTTGTTTTTGGTCTAATAAGAACGATGTTTTATACCAAACATCTCGCATTTCAGAAACATTAAAAGAGAAATTGTCTTCGTTGTTTTTAATGTTTAAAGTAGCTGAGTTATTTACAGTTCCTATTTTAAAGAATTCAATATTATTTTCAGCTAAAATAGTTTCTACAGAAGCATCACCTTGAAAAACAATACCTGAATTTTCAGAGAATAGTACTTTTATAGAATCTTCTTCATTTAAGGCAGAAATATCAAAATCGGCACCTAAATTAACATCAGCAAAACATAGTTCAAGTAACGTGGTAATTAATCCACCTGAAGCCACATCGTGACCCGCAGAAATTTTATCTGCTTTAATTAAATCTTGAATGGTGTTAAACGTGTTCTTTACAAACGCTGAATTTTTCACATCAGGCGCATCGTTTCCAATCGTATTTAAAACTTGGTTAAACGAACTGCCACCTAATTTAAATTCGTCTTGAGACATATTAATATAGTAAATGTTTTCGCCGTTTTGTTTTAAAACAGGTTCTACAACTTTAGAAATTTCATTACAATTTCCAGCAGCCGAAATAATAACGGTTCCTGGAGAAATAACGTCACCATCTTTATATTTCTGTTTCATTGAAAGTGAATCCTTTCCAGTAGGCACATTAATTCCTAAATCTATCGAAAATTCTGAAACCGCTTTAACCGCTTTATATAAACGCGCATCTTCACCTTCATTTTTACAAGGCCACATCCAGTTTGCCGAAAGCGAAATAGACGCTAAATTATCTTTTAAAGGTGCCCAAATAATGTTAGTAAGCGATTCTGTAATAGCGTTTCTACTACCAGCTTCTGGGTTAATTAATCCAGAAATAGGCGAGTGGCCAATAGAGGTTGCAATCCCTTCTTTTCCATTATAATCTAGTGCCATAACACCCACATTGTTTAACGGAATTTGTAACGGTCCCACACATTGTTGTTTGGCAACTTTACCGCCCACACAACGGTCTACTTTATTTGTTAACCAATCTTTACAAGCTACAGCTTCTAATTGTAATACTTGTTCTAAGTAAATTTGTAAATTCTTGGTTTTATATCTTGAGTTTTTATAGTTTCTAGTAACCGTTTTATCGGTTAAAATTGTTTTAGGAGAACTACCAAACATATCTTCCATAGCTAAATCCATCGGTTTATGTCCGTTGGTTTTAGATTGGAATGTAAAGCGGTTATCTCCTGTAACGTCACCAACAGTATATATTGGAGAACGTTCACGTTCGGCTATTTTGTTAAGCGTTTCTATATGTTTTTCGGCAATTACAAGACCCATACGTTCTTGAGATTCGTTACCAATAATTTCTTTATCAGAAAGTGTTGGGTCTCCAACAGGTAAGGCATCTAAATCTATTTTACCACCCGTATCTTCTACGAGTTCAGATAAACAATTTAAATGACCACCAGCACCATGATCGTGAATAGAAACGATGAAGTTTTCTTCGCTTTCTACCATACCACGAACCGCATTGGCTGCACGTTTTTGCATTTCTGGGTTAGAACGTTGTACGGCATTTAATTCGATGCCAGAAGCAAATGCTCCTGTATCTGCCGAAGATACCGCAGCACCACCCATACCAATTCGGTAATTTTCACCACCAAGAATGACTATTTTATCGCCTTTTTTAGGCGTATCTTTTAAAGCCTGATCTGCTTTTCCGTATCCAATACCACCAGCTTGCATAATCACTTTGTCGAAACCAAGTTTTCTAGCTGCCGATTCGCTTGAAGCCGAATTCTCGTTATGCTCAAATGTTAAAACAGAACCACAGATTAATGGTTGCCCAAATTTGTTTCCAAAATCGGAAGCCCCATTAGATGCTTTTATTAAAATATCCATAGGAGTTTGATATAACCAATCACGCGCTTCAAATTTTTGTTCCCAAGGTCTGTTGTCTTCCAAACGCGAATACGATGTCATGTAAACTGCTGTTCCAGCTAAAGGAAGCGATCCTTTTCCACCAGCTAGTCTATCTCTAATTTCTCCACCAGCTCCCGTTGCAGCACCGTTAAAAGGCTCAACCGTTGTTGGGAAATTATGTGTTTCCGCTTTAAGCGAAATAACAGATTCAAACTCCTCAGTTGTGTAATAATCAGGAATATCGGCACGTTTAGGTGCAAATTGTTCCACTTTAGGGCCTTTTACAAACGCCACATTATCTTTATATGCCGAAACAATATCGTTAGGATGTGCTTCCGATGTTTGTCTAATCATTTTAAAAAGCGACACCGGCATTTCTTCTCCATCAATAACAAACGTACCGTTAAATATTTTATGACGACAGTGCTCTGAGTTTACTTGCGAAAAGCCAAACACTTCAGAATCCGTTAACGGTCTGCCAATCTTTTTTGCAACACCCTCTAAATACGCCACCTCTTCATCACTTAACGATAACCCTTCTTGGTTGTTGTAAGCCGCAATATCTTCAATATTAAGAATCGGTTCTGGTTTAATATCTATGGTAAAAGATGCTTGATTCAAACCTTTAAAGGCCTCAGAAATCATGGGGTCAAAATCTTTAAAACCCTCAGCAACCGCTTCAAATTCTTCAATTCTAATAATGTCAGAAATCCCCATATTCTGGGTAATCTCAACCGCATTGGTACTCCAAGGTGTTATCATAGCCGCACGAGGTCCAACAAAAAAAGCATCTAATGATGCTTGTTCTATTTTAGGTTCATTGCCAAAAAGCCATGTAAGCTTTGATATGGTTTCGGTTGATAATTCTTTTGTTGTTTGAACAGCAAATACCTTACTGGTTACGTTTCCAAAGAAATGAATCATTATATCTTAATTTGTTTGTTTAAAGAAAGTGCAAATTTACTTCTTTTTAGTTGAATTTCACGCAAAAAAGTTTATCCTAAACAGAGAGTTATTAAGGGGTTTTAAACAGTCGTTTTTTGGTTTGGGCGTTACCCTAATCCCGATAACTATCGGGACTTAATCGCTAACGCGGGTTTGCGTTTTCAAAATGACGCTTTAGAGTTAATTGAAATGTTATTTAGTAAATACTTATGAAGCTATGATTGATAATGGATTTGGAGTTTTTTATTTGTTATATGCTTTTCTCCATTCTTCTTTAAGAATACTGTAAAGGTAAGTTCCTTCACTTTCTCCATAAGATTGGATATTATAATTTCTTAAAAGTCCCTCTTTAACGGCTCCAATTTTTTCTATTGCTTTTTGAGATTTTATATTTTTTATATCTATTTTAAACTCTACTCGTCTTAGGTTTAAATCGTTAAAACAATAATTAAGAAGAAGACCTTTACAAATGGCATTAATACCAGTTCCTTGAAATTTTTCACCAATCCATGTCCATCCAATTTCTAATCTTTTATTCTGAAAACTAATATTCCCAAACATGGTCAATCCAATGGGGTTATTGTTTTCTTTACTTATAATTATTAGTGGATATAGTTCTTTTTCCTTTTTTGAATTTAGACAGAAGTTGAAATAACCTGTTAAGTCATTTCTGTTTTTTACTCTTGCTCCAAATTCACCTAGTTCTTTATTATAGCTTATAGATTCTATGCTATCAATATCATTAATGGATAAAGGACGCAATAAAATGGATTCGTTTTCAAGAATCAATTCAGATGAGAAAAATTTTTCTAAGTTCATTTTTGTAATAGGAAATAGTGGTTATGTATAACAAAAGTGTACTAGACTTTTATTAGGTATCTAGTTTCGTGTTGTTTTCATCTTCAGCCATTTTGTTGATTTTTGGCTGAATAAACCAAATTCCAATAAAGTAAAACCATAGCATGAAAAATTCACCTGCAAATTCACCAAAATTCACTTCTTTTTGTAATTCTACAGTCTTAAATGTTTTTGCAACAAAGTATAGCGAGTAAAACATTCCAAACATAGATAGTAAATGAAGTGGTAGAATTATTCCAACTATTCCTGCTACAAAACCGCCACTTTGTTCTGTTTCGTTTTGTATTATTCCGCTAAATTTACCGATAATAAAAAGTGAAAGACAAAGTATATAAACCAATGGAATAAAGAAAAATATTTTAAATTTCTTAGTTTTCATTTTTATGTTTTTAGGTACTTTTCTTTGTAAACCTATTGCTATAGACCAAAACCAACCAAAAAACACTCCCAAATAGAGAATCATTATTATTGGAAAGAATTTTATCATATTAAATATTTCCGTTGGGTTAGGATCTGTTTCAGAATTAACATTCGAAAACATTGTTGCCATCATTATTATTTGAAATAAAAGTGGAATTCCAAACATTAGAGTGAACAATTGCCAATGTTTCGCTTTTAAAAATTTGTTTGTCATTTGGTTGTTAGATTTTTAAGTGTTGTTTTTATCGAAAGCCTAATTTCTGTTTCCTTTATTTCCTATTGGAACTATATCCAACTAAACCCCATATAATAAATAATCCCAACAAACCGATTCTTATATAACCGAAAAACGCACTAATTAATAGCATTAGACTAAGAACCAGAGCCATCGTTTTCATGTCTTTATTGACTTTGCTCTTGGACTTCGATACCTTATTGTTTATTAACTGATTTAGAAAGATTTTATCAGATTTTTTTAAATAATATTGTATTTCTGATTCTTCAAATCCCTCCTCTTTCATTTTCTTTTTTATATCGTCTGAGACGAGACCTTCTTCTCTTAATGATATACTATAATCTAATTTATTCATTTCGCCTATAATTCTGGCTAACGGTTATATTTACTAATAGTGCGGTTTTCTGCAGGGAAATTAGAATACCAAATACGTACTAACCTTTATATTTAGGATTTAATTAATCATTGTTTTTATACTGCTTTGTTATGGAATGTCTTTCTCAATCCATTCGTTTAATAAGTTCTTAATTTCTTCCTTCGAAGAAGGCCTTGGAGCATACTTATTAACTATACTCCCTTGCTTATTGATAATCAAATATGTTGGATAACCTTCAAGTTGTAATTTGTTTTGTAATAGGCCAGTTTGAGCCGCATTAAAGAAATAATTATCGCCCTTTATATTATCCTTTTTTATCATTTTTTCCCAGGTACTTTTATTAGAATCTAGACATATATTTACAAAAGTAATTTCTTTTCCTTTAAAATACTCTTGCAATTCTGTAGCGTATGGAATTTCTTCTTTGCAAGGACCACACCAAGTAGCCCAGAGATCTACATATATCACTTTTCCCTTGTTTTTACTTTTTAACTCTTTCCAAAAAGGTCCTGAAATTCCTTTTTCTTCAATGGTCTGAGGGTACAGAAATGATATATCTAAAGCTGTTTGTTTTTTGTGCTCATTTTCTTTTTCCAACAAAACAGATTTCAATGTTTCATTAGCTATAAACGTATCAAGGTTTTGTGTGGCAATTTTGTAATCTTCAAACGATAAATCTAATAGGATAAGTAGTAATTTATAACACATAATATCTCTACTTAGTCCCTTTTCTACATTCCCTATTATTGTATTCAAACAACGCGGTATAGCATTTGAATATTTCTTTTTTTGAAAAAGGTTTTGAGTAACCGTGTCCTTTGAAATTCCAAGATTTCCAGCAAAAGTTTCCAGATGTAAGGGGTAAAGGCTAGTTACAATGGCATTATCATCGTTAATAGGAAATAGTGATTTATCAAATTCATCACCATTTGTATTATCGTTGGCTTCTTTATATGAGCTAAGACGGGTTGCTACACCATATCTTATGTCTTTTTGAACCCAGTCCATAAATTCATCGGATACTTTCATGGTTTTGCTAAAACTCACAAGAACAGAATCTTCTTTAGTAATCTCTTTTTGCAAAATGTCAAGAAATTCTTTTACCGTTTTTCCTTTTGCATTTGGACTAAATGGACGATTACCGCGAAAACGTAAATATTTTTGTAATGCTAAGGAGAAATCAACATCAGGACTTGTACCTTCTATATCAAATATGGGATATCGTTCTTTAACAAAAACCGTTTCATCAATAACCAAATGAATGCTGTCAGTTGGACGAAGAAATAATTTAAAAAAACCTTTCTTAAAAAAGCCTTGTACATTTTGCGGATGATACAATTCTATTTCTAATTTGAAATTTCCGGCAGAATCGATAAGAGCAGTCTGGTCAATGTTCTTGACTGTACTTCCTGCAGCGAATCTTATTGTTTTAGTCTTTTCGCTTAAATTAATAACCTTACCAGTAATAATAGCAGTTCCTTTTTTTAATGTAAGAACCTCCTCTTTTTTAGAGCAACTTATAAAAACAAGTAAGCATAAAATGACTTTTATTCCCTTTTCTAATTTCATAGTTTTTTTAGATATCCCATAACAGTTTTGTATAGTAACTTTTATTACCCACATCCCGTATATAAGTAGGGGTATAGTAAAATTTCATCTCTGTTACTCCGTAAATATAATTAATTTTTCCTACAAATAAGCAAAGTGAACCTGATGATTTTTTATCGATATTTGTTTTAATACTTTTATAATGAATTAATAAGGTTCAAAAAAAACCGAAGCCAGTAGACTTCGGTTTTTCAATATGTAATGGTATTATGTTTTAAAAAAAGTAGCCAACAGAAAGTTGAAACACACTATTATTCTTTGTTATGTCATTTTTAACAGTAATATTAGATAAACCCCAATTATAGCGCGCACTAAAATTAAGACCGTTATCTAGTTTGTATCCAATGCCAAAATTCACACCGAAATCTGTGTTTTTATAAGAATCTATTATATCGTTACCGTCTTCTTTAGCCGTTAGTAAAAAACCAATTTGTGGTCCAGCTTCAAGACTTAATCCTTTTGTGGCATAGTATTTTGCCATTAATGGAATATTCAAATAATTTAGTTCAACCAAATCACTGTTAGGATCAAGACTATTGCTATTTCCTTGTCCGGAATACATTAATTCAGGTTGAAAAGAAAATTTTTCTGAAAATTTAATTTCTGCCATGGCTCCAAAATTAAAAGCCGTTACCTCGTCATTTTTTGTGGTATTGGCTCCAATAATAGAAGCGAAGTTTAAACCGCCTTTAACACCAAAATCTACATCTTGTGCGTTAACAGTTGCAAACCTCAATATGGTGATTGCTGTTACTAGTAATAGTTTTTTCATTGTTTTAAATTTTAAATTATTTAAAACAAATCAAGTATTTTTTATGGGTGTAAGATTATTTTTACAAGAGCTTTAACGTTTTTAACCCTTTTTAAGTTAAGTGTTTCTTATTTTAACATAAGAGTTTCTTAAATTTTAAAAAGTAATTAAGCTTTACGCTCCAACAACGCCATATAAAATCCATCAAAACCAGATTTATGCGATAACACTTTTTTGTCTTTTACAAGCGTGAAATTTTCACCAGCTTCCGATTTTAAAAAGGTTTCAACTTGTTCTTGGTTTTCAGAAGGCAATACTGAACATGTTGCGTATACTAGTTGTCCGCCAGCTTTAACCATTTTAGAGTATTGTTGTAAAATCTCTTGTTGGGTTTTTTTTATTTTATCAATAAAGTCTGGTTGCAGTTTCCATTTAGCATCAGGATTTCTACGTAATACACCCAATCCAGAACATGGTGCATCAATTAAAACACGATCGGCTTTATCGTAAAGTTTTTTAATCACTTTAGTCGATTCGATAGCGCGGTTTTCAATATTATGAGCACCGTTTCGTTTGGCACGACGTTTTAATTCATTCAATTTGTTGCCATAAATATCCATAGCAATAATTTGACCTTTGTTTTCCATTAAAGCGGCTAAATGCAATGTTTTTCCGCCTGCACCTGCACAAGTATCAACCACGCGCATACCAGGTTCTACATTTAAAAACTCAGCTACTAGTTGCGATGAGGCATCTTGTACTTCAAAATGACCGTTTTTAAAAGCTTCGGTAGAAAATACATTAGCACGTTCTCTTAATTTTAATGCACTTGGGTGGTTATCTATAAAATCGGTTTCAATATCTAAATCGAATAATACCGCTTGTAATTCTTCTTTCGTTGTTTTAAGGGTGTTGACTCTTAAAATAACATCGGCTTGTTTATTTAAAGCTTCAATTTCTTTACCCCAAACGTCATCGCCTAATTCTTTTCTACCAATGTCATCCATCCAATCTGGAATAGATTCTTTGAAACGTCTTGTTTTAGAAAGTTCATCATAGCGCCCTTTGATTTTTCGTAATGGGGTGCCTTCAAAATATTTCCAATCGGGTAATTTTACACCTTTCAAAGTTGCCCAAACAGCAAACATACGCCACAGATTTTCTCTATCAAAAGGTTCTTTTACTTCAGCAATTTCAGCATATAAACGTTTCCAACGTACCATTTCATAAGTGGTTTCGGCAACAAAACCGCGGTCGCGAGCTCCCCAACGTTTATCACGTTTTAGGAGTTGTTGTATCACCTTATCGGCATACTTTCCTTCGTTAAATATTAGGGTTAAACCATCAATAACCGCAAAGCATAAATTTCTGTGTAATCGCATCGTGTGTAAATAAGGGTGCAAAGGTACGTTTTTAAATGTGTATTTGATAAGTGGTTAATAACTTATTTCGTTACGTAACACCATTTTATATACATTTGAAAAACTTCACGAATCTAGCGCAAGTTTTTATTTTTAATGGCATCTAAACAAAAATGAATGGCATCAAAGCGTCGCTTTGATGGTTCGATTGAAATTGTCATTCTCGTTAATGCGGGAATTTAAATCAGATATAATTTTTTGATAGAAAACGAATTTATAGAGGGTTTGCAAAACCATAACGCGAATGCGTATGGCAAGTTGATTGACGATTTTCAGCAAAAGGTTTTTGTTACCTGTATCTCATTTGTACCTAATAAAGAAGATGCCGAAGATATTGCACAAGATGTTTTTGTAGAGGTTTTTAATTCGATTCATAAATTTAAAGGGAATTCGAAACTATCTACTTGGATTTATAAAATCACGACTAATAAATGTTTAGAATTTATTAGAAAGCGGAATACGAAAAAACGTTTTGCTTTTATGCAATCGCTTTTTGGAAATGAGATTCCAATAGATAAGAGTAGCTATTTTACAGAAATGAATCACCCGGGGATTTTATTAGAAAATAAAGAGAAAAGCGAAATCCTTTTTAAGGCTATAAATCAATTACCAGAAGCTCAGAAAGTCGTGTTTTCGTTAAGTAAGGTAGACGGTATGAGTTATCAGGAAATTTGTGATATTACCGAGAAAAGTTTATCATCGGTAGAATCGTTAATGTTTCGGGCAAAAAAGAATTTACAAGATTCTTTAGAGAATTTTTATAAAAATAATAAGTAGCGCAAGTTTTAAAAAAAAATGGCATCTAAAATACTATAGCACAATAAAATGGAAACAAATAAAGACATACAAAACAAAATGGATAGCACTTTAAATGCTATGGATGCTATTGAAACCGTAAACGTATCTCCTTTTTTTAAGGATAAAACCATGCAACGGTTATTTACAGAAAAAGATGAAACAGCAACTGACTGGAATTGGTTTTCACCAAAATTACAATTGGCTACTTTGGTGTGTGTTGTTATTTTAAATGTAATAGCATTTACTCAAATAAATGAGTCGTCTTATGATGAAAATCTTAATAGTTTTGCTGAGAGTTATGGATTATCAACTAGTATGAATGGCACCTCAATATTAAATTAAATAGTCATGAAGAAAAATTTACTATTATACATTTTACTACTCTTTTTAATTATAGTGAATGGTTTCTTTCTTTATAATTATCTAGGAAATAATGAAAAAGAAGGTTTTAAAGAACCAATTCGACCAGATGAATTTTTGTTAAAGGAGCTTAAGTTTGATGGCGCTCAGCAAGAGCTATTTAATGAGCTTGGAAAAAAGCATCATCATACAATGCGAGGTTTATCAGATGGTATTAAAGTCTTAAAAGATAACTTGTTTAAGGGCTTGTCTGATTCTTCGTTAAGTAGTATAAATATAGATTCTATTGCAACTCTAATTGGAGAAAAAACAAAAGCAAGAGACTTAGAGGCACTTAGACATTTTAAAAGTATTCAAGAATTGTGTAATGATAAACAAAAAGAAAAATTTAATAAAATTATAAGCGATGCACTTAGAAAAGGCGCTAGAAATCAAGGGCCACCTCGAAGAGAAAGACTAGAAGGAAATAGACCTCCAAGATAGAAGTATTAATAAGTTTGTAAATAGAATTTTAAGACCTTAAAATAATAAAGGTCTTTTTTTTTATGTTTTTTTTAACAGAAGTGGGCACAAGTTTAGAAAAACAACGGCATCTAAAAAAGCATAACAATAAAAGAACAAAGATGAAAAATAGTAAATTAAGAACAGCAGTATTAGTTTTTGGAATAGTATTATTTATGTCGAATAACTCCTTTGGTCAATCTGAAAAAAGAGACGATAGAAAAGAACCTCCAACTTTTAGTGAATTATTAGAAAAGATGGATGCTAATGAAGACGGAAAGCTTTCAAAGAAAGAAATTAAAGGGCCTCTAAAAGAACATTTTGATAAAGTTGATGCAGATAAAGACGGTTTTATTACAGAGGAAGAATTAAAAAAATTCCCAAAGCCAAAAAAAGGTCCCAAAAGATAAAATAGAAAAGTAGAATAGTCGTGCGCAAGTTTTTTTTGTTAATGACATCTAAAATAAAAAAAGTAACCTCTTATGAAGATGAGAATTTATAAAAAAGCCCTAATAATTAGTCTGTTATTGTTTATTGTAAGTGTACTGGTATTAAATATCGCAGTTATTTGTTTTGCATGAATATAGTATAATTTAAAGAAATCAGTAATTTCAAAAAAAGAGAATTATGAAAAATCTATTAAAATTAAGTTTTATTACGCTGTTATTTATGGTAGTGTTTTTAGCATGTTCTAGTGAAAGTAATTCTGTAATAGATGAAGATGAAGCAGAACATGTATTTGATACCGATTATAATATCACTTCCATACTTTCAAAATTTGAAGGTACTGGTTTGTCATATGCAGTTAATGGAAACTCGGTAACTTTTACAACTCAAGATTTACCCAATCATACAAGTCCGTATTACGAAACTAGTAATCCTTTATATGAAGCTTATAACGGTACAAATTCTAGTTTTAAAATAAACCCTAATAGAATTCGTGAACAGAATATTGTGTTTACTATATCTTTAAAACCAGAAGAAGCTACTAATAAACAAGCAACGCCTTTAGGACCTATTGGGATTTCTAGAAATGGGGTTGTGTTTTTTAATCAATATGCTGGTCCAGATCAACCGTTAACAAATGAGATAAACTCTTTCGACCAGTGGTTGGGGCATCCGCAACATACAGGACAATATCATTATCATATAGAACCAACATATTTAACACAACAATTTGGCGAGGATGCTTTTTTAGGTTTGTTATCTGATGGTTTTCCGGTTTACGGACCTATAGAAAAAGGTGTTGCCATAACTAATGCAGATTTAGATGCATATCATGGGCATACTGGTGTGACTGCCGATTTCCCAAATGGTATTTATCATTATCATATTACTAGCGAAGATCCTTATTTAAATGGTAATGGTTATTTTGGAACTCCTGGAAATATTACAAACTAGGTGCGTTTTAAGAATTTATATCTTGTTTTTATACTATTGATTTTTTATGGTTGTAATCAATCAAAATCATCTGTAATTATTGATGCTTCAAATATATTTTTAAAACTTGATAATGGTGTGTTGTTTTATAAAGACGAACCTTTTAATGGGAATTTAGTGACTTACTATTCTGATAAAAACTTGAAATCGCAGATTCAATATAAAAATGGAAGAAAGGAAGGTTATGAGAAACATTGGTTTTTAGATAATAGATTGTCCATAGAGCGCTATTATACAAACGGATTAAAAACTAGTATTCATAAAGCTTGGTGGGAAGATGGTACGCAAAAATTTGAATATCATTTTAATGATAAAGGAAACTATAATGGTAAAGTGAAAGAATGGTATAAAACGGGGCAGGTTTTTAGAGATTTCAATTATGTAGATGGAAAAGAAATTGGAAGTCAGCGTTTATGGAAAATAGACGGCACCATAAAAGCTAATTATAAAGTGGTTAATGAGGAACGATTTGGGTTGATAGGATTAAAGAAATGTTATACAGTAACTGTTGGTAGCGATGAAGTTAAATAAAAGTAAAAAAAGGTTCTTTCGAGGAGTTTCGGGTTTTAACAAAACGATATCAAGACATTTTTTAATAAATAAAACCACTTTGTTATTAATTGTTTTGATGATTTTTTCGTGTAAAAAGGGAGTGTCAGATACGAATCGAACTATTGGTTTGCCCTATTTTAATAGTGCTGATTTTACTCCAGAATGGCATGTTTTGACTCATAAAATTCCAGATTTTTCATTTGTAAATCAAGAAGGAGTAATAATTACAAATAAAACCTTTGAAGGAGGTCTTTATATTGCCGATTTCTTTTTTACAAGTTGCCCAGGCATTTGTCCGACACTCACTAAAAACATGAGGGGGCTTCAGGAAACTTATAAAAACAGGGATGATATAAAATTTCTGTCGCATACTGTTATGCCTTGGAAAGATTCGGTTTCAGTTTTAAAAGATTATGCTTTAAAGCATCATGTTGATTCAAAAAAATGGCATTTAGTTACAGGGGATAAAGATGCTATTTATAGTATAGCTAGAACGGGTTATTTTGCTGATGAAGATTTTACGAAAACTCAAGATGAAAGTGATTTTATACATACCGAGAACTTTATATTGGTAGATAAACAAGGATATATACGTGGTGTTTATAATGGCACTTTAGAAGTTGACGTGGAACGTTTGAAACGACACGTTAAAATATTACAAAAGGAGATTTGAATTGATTTTAGTTTTTTTGAGAAAAGCTTCGTGATAGTTCATGAAGCTTTTTTACTTTTATAGAAATTTAAAATTCATGAAGCGTATTTTATTTGTATTGGGAGTTCTTGTTTTATTTTCATGTGGCGGAAATAAAAAAGAAAAAATTAGAAGCTTTAGTAAAGTAGATATAGAAACCATCTTACAAGATTCTTTATTAAGTATTCGAGCTATTGATATTTTGAATGATAAGAGTGTAGCTTTTGCAGCTAATAATGGTGCTTTTGGGTTGTATAATCCTAAAACAAAACGGTGGCAAACGTCTATTCAAAAGCACGATAGTTTAAATTTACATTTTAGAGCGGTTGCACATACAAGTACAGATTTCTTTATGCTAAGTATTGAAAGTCCTGCTTTGTTATTTAAAACTGGAAATACAGGAAAAATGGATCTAGTTTATAAAGAAGAAGGCGTAGGTGTTTTTTATGATGCGATGACCTTTTGGAATGATAGCGAAGGCATTGCTGTAGGCGATGCTATGAATGGCTGTTTATCAATTATTATAACCAGAGATGGCGGACAAACATGGCAAAAAATACTCTGTAAAAATTTACCAAAAGCAGAGGAGGGTGAGGGTGCTTTTGCTGCGAGTAATACTAATATTAAAGTTATTGGAAACAAAACATGGATAGCCACTACAAATGGTAATGTCTATTTTTCTGAAGATAAAGGTGCTTCTTGGGACGTTGTAAAAACACCTATAATTCAAGGTAAAACCACAGAAGGTATGTATTCCATCGATTTTTATGATGAAAAAAATGGATTTGCTATTGGAGGCGATTATACGAATCCAGATGCGAATACTGCAAATAAAATAAAGACAACAGACGGTGGAAAAACTTGGGTTTTAGTTGCTAAAAATGAAAATCCAAATTATAAAAGTTGCCTGCAATATATACCAAATAGGAATGGAAAGGAGTTAGTAGCAATTGGTTTTAATGGTATCGATTTTAGTAATGATTCTGGAGAATCATGGAACCATATTAGTGATGATGGTTTTTATTCCATTCGGTTTTTAAATGATACTGTGGCCTATGCAGGAGGAAACGGTAATATATCTAAATTAACTTTTAGAGAATAAAAAAAATTGAAATAAATTCTACGATAGCTGGTTTAAAGGGTTTTTTTTTAAAAATCAATTTTAGCATTTTGTGTTTTTAATGATTCAAGATGCTCTTCAATTTTAAATTCTGAAGATTTGAATTTGTTAGACCTTGTTTTGGCTTGTTCTTGTCTAGTAATACTCCTTGCAAAGCGTCTAACACTTTGTTCGTCATCTAATATAATTCCAGGAACAGGTACATTTTTACCATGATCATCTTTAGCAACCATAGTAAAATAAGAAGAATTACAATGCTTAGTTTTTCCTGTTTGTATATTTTCTGACTCTACACGAACGCCAACAACCATAGAAGTTCTGCCTGTATAATTTATAGAAGCTTTTAGAGTTACCAGTTCTCCAACTTCAATAGGGTTTAAAAAATCTACTTTGTTTACAGATGCTGTAACGCAATAATTTCTAGAATGTTTAGAGGCGCAGGCAAATACTATCTGATCCATTAAATTTAGAATGTAACCACCATGGATTTTACCGCTAAAGTTTGAATGAGCTGGTAGCATAAGTTGGGTAATAGTAACTTGTGATTCTTTAGGATGTTTAAACATGTGTGTGCTAACTTTTAAGTATTAGAAACAACTAAAGTAGTAATATATTTTACTGTATAATTCAAGGCATCATTATTTTTAGGAAGTTCTAACATTTTTCACTAAAAATAATAATTTTAATAATTAATGACATGGGAATTACCTAAAATGGTAATTTGGATAGGAGGGACATAAATAAAAATTAGTCTTCCTCAGCACGTTTTATTATAGCTTCGGGTAGCGCTTTTTTTGCTTTAGCTCCCATTTTCTTTAATTTTTCAACGCTACTAATTAGGTTGCCTCTACCTTCAACAAGTTTATTCATAGCTGCGGAATAGTCACTTTTGGCAGCATCAATCTTTTTGCCAACGCCTGTTAAATCGCTTACCAGTCCTTCAAATTTATCATATAAAGCACCTGCTTGTCTTGCAATTTCTATGGCGTTTTGTTGTTGTTTTTCATTATTCCACATAGAATCTATGGTACGTAAAGTAGCCAAAAGAGTAGAAGGTGTTACTATCACAATATTTTTTTCAAAGGCTTTATTATAAATGCTATTGTCTTCATTTACAACCACTGCAAAAGCGGGTTCAATAGGGATGAACATCAATACAAAATCTGGAGATTCGATATCGTATAAATCTTGATAATTTTTTTCTGAAAGTTGATCGACATGTCTTTTTATAGAATTAACATGTGCTTTTAAAAAGATGCCTTTATCGTCATCTTCAGCATTTACCAAACGTTCGTAATCGATTAATGATACTTTACTATCAATAATCATTTTTTTACCATCTGGTAAATGTAAAACCACATCGGGCAATACGCGCGAGCCATTTTCTAAAGTAAAACTTTGTTGTACAAAATACTCTCTATCTTTTTCTAAGCCCGATTTTTCTAAAACACGTTCTAAAACTAATTCGCCCCAATTTCCTTGCATTTTACTATCGCCTTTTAAAGCTCTAGTTAAGTTGGTGGCTTCCTTACTCATTTGTTGATTTAAGTCTTTTAAACCTAAAAGTTGCTCTTTTAAAGCCGAATGCATGCTGATGCTTTCTTTTTGAGTTAAATCTACTTTTTCTTCAAAAGTCTTTATTTTTTCTTGTAACGGATTTAAAATGTTTTTAATGTTTTCTTTATTCTGAAGGGTAAATTTTTCCGATTTTTCATCTAGAATTTTGGTGGCTAATAATTCAAAATCTTTACGCAATTGTTCTTGGCGTTCTTCTAATTCAGCATCGCGCTTTATGTTTTGTTGTTGGAGGTTTTCGTATTCGGTATTTTTTCGTGTTAATTCAGAATTTAGAAATTCTTTTTCGCGCCGAATGTCTTCTCGCTCTCCTTCAATTTTACTTAAATTTTGTTTTAAATCTTCAATGGTGATACTCATTTGGTTTTGACGTTCTTCAAGAGTGCTTCGGTCACTTTTACTTTTTAGTTTAGTAATAGTCATGCCTATATAAGCACCAATGCCACCTGAAATTAAAATGGCTAGAATAAGAATAAGGTTGTCGTTCATTTAAAAAGAAATTTAATCAAAGATAAATGTTTTGATATGAAGAGTAAAGGGGTATGTCTAAGATTTGTTTATTTTTTTAGTTCTCTCCATTGGAGAGATGTCTGAAGGACAGAGAGGCTTACTTCTTCACTCTAAAACTTCCTGTTTTTTCATCAAAAGCAATTAAATCTTCAGGAAATAAGGTATTGAAAGTTCCTTTTGAAATTAAGTTACATGGTGTGTTGGAAACTACTTCATTGTTAGTCATAACAATAAGTTTGTCGCATAACTGAATGGCTAAATCTATTTCGTGCGAGGAAAATAAGATGGTTTTGTTTGTTTCTTTAGCTAATTTTTGAAGCAGTTTAAGCACATGAGCTTTATGGTACATATCTAAATGCGTGGTTGGCTCATCAAGAATAATAAGGTCGGTATCTTGAGCTAAAGCACGAGAAATCATTACTTTTTGAAGTTGGCCATCACTTAATTCGTAACATTTTTTATTTTTTAAATCTTCAATATTTGTTTGTTGCAATGCCTTGTAAATGGCAGTTTTGTCTTTTTTAGATAAACTACCAACCCAGTTGGTGTAAGGTTGTCTACCTAAGGCAACCAATTCTATAACCGATAAATTTTTTGATGAAATTTGTTCGGTTAAAACCAAACTCATTGCTTTCGCTAAATCTAAAGACGCATATTTAGAAATATCTTTATCATTAATAAAAATAGTACCGTCAAGCGGATTTTGGACTTTAGTTATCGTTCTTAATAAAGTAGATTTACCAATACCATTAGCACCTATAAGTCCAATTAATTCACCTTGAAGCAATTCAATGTTTATATTTGAGGCAACAACAGTTTTGCTCTTTTTTGACGCATAACCTATAGATAGATTTTCTGTTTTTAGAATAATATTTTTAGTGTCGCTTTTCATTAAAACATCATTTTACGTTTTCTAACCAATAGCCAGATAACAACAGGAGCTCCTATTAGAGAGGTTATAGCGTTTATAGGTAATGTATAGTCGCTAGTTGGTAATTGTGCAATACTATCACAAATTAACATAACAATGGCACCTAAAAAAAATACAGCAGGTAGTAGTATTTTGTGATTTGAAGTACTAAACATTTGTCTGGTCATGTGTGGTATAGCAAGACCTATAAAAGCAATAGGGCCTACAAAAGCGGTAATAGTACCAGCTAGTAAACTTGTTGAAATTATTAGTAGTAAACGACTTTTTTTTAAATTTAAGCCAAGGCTTTTTGCATAATTTTCACCAAGTAATAACGAGTTTAATGCTTTTATAGAGCTTAAGCTTATAAGTATTCCTATTGTATAAATAATGAATAAAACCAGAAGTTCTTTCCATGTTAAATTACCTAAACTACCAAAACCCCAAAAAATGTATTGTTGTAATTCTTCTGCAGAACTAAAGTAGGATAGTACACTAACAACAGCTGCTGTTATGCTTCCAAACATAAGTCCAATTATAAGAATAGCCATAGTGTCTCTAACTCGTGTAGATACAATAACAACGGCTAGTAGTACCAAAAAACTACCAAGGCTAGCCGCAATAACGGTGCTCCAATTAGAAACTAAAATAGTAGCTAAAACACCACCAAAAACAGAAGCTCCCATAATGGTTAAAGCAACTCCTAAACTTGCACCAGATGTAATACCTAAAACAAAAGGGCCAGCAAGTGGGTTTCTAAATAGCGTTTGCATCATTAACCCAGAAATTCCTAAACCAGAACCTACAATAATCGCAGTAAACGCTTTTGGTAACCTGTAATCTATAATAATATGTTGCCAAGAGGTGTTTTCTATGGGTTCAAAAAAACTTTTAAATATTTCTGAATTAGGTATAGAAACAGAACCCAAACCAATATTAATAAAAAAGCACGCTAATGTAGCAAGTGCTAGTATGATGAATGTAATTTTATATGACTTAGCGGTTTCCAATTATTCTAATGCCTTAAAAAAGAAAGATTCATATGTTGTTAATAGCTCTGGATGAGCAATTTTAATAATGTCTTTTAAAATTAAATCAGGACGTAAATTCCCTAATTCAAAATAAAGAAGGCCCCCTTTTGGTCCAATTTTATTTGTGTACGTATATGTTTTATTGTTTTTAAAAGCTTCAAAATAACTATAACCATTATGATTAGAAAGCATGTCGCTTTTGTTTGTAAAAGAACCTGCTCCAATCCATAGGTCTGCGCTTTGTCCTTTTTCTAAAACATTTTCAAAATTTAATTGAAGACTCCCAGTAGATTGATCGTTTTTCCAAACATAATCTGTATTAGCATCTTTTAAATATTTAGCAACAAAACTATTACCTCCAGGCATATTCCAAACCTCCTTAAATAAAGAACCAGATAATACGGTTGGTATTGTTTTTGTTTTGGCAGCGAGTTCTTTAGCTTTTAAATAGTCGGCTTCAATTTGGTTAAATAGTGTAGTTGCTTGTTCATCTTTATCAAAAAAGGCCGCTATAAATTTTATCCATTCTGCCCTTCCTAACGGTGTTTGTTCTGTCCAAGATCCATCTAAAACAACAGGGATTCCAAACTTTTTTATTTTGTTTAAAGATTTGTCATTGCCATTTACAGAAAACCCAATGACTAACTCTGGGTTGATGTCTAGAAGCAATTCCATATTAATTTCTAAATCGTTATTTAGATCTCTTACTTTCCCGTCCTCTATTAATTGTCTTGTTTTTTTAGATGAAATATAATCTGTGTTAGGAAAACCAACTAGTCTATCTTCTATGTTTAAATATTCTAATGCAGGAATATTTGTTGTAGACATGACGACAACTTTCTTAATTGGAATTTTAATTACAGAGGTATTGCTATCGTGTTCAGGAATAGTTTGTCCGTCTTTTATTAAAATATATTTGAAGGTTTCCGTACTGTTAGGCCATGCAGAAGTAACTATGATTTCTTTATAATCGCTATAGTTGTTTATGGTGAAACTTTTAGCATATTTAATGTTTTGAGAAACTATTTCAGTAGCTTTAGAAGCTACTGTCTTGGTGTTTGTTTTTTCTTTACACGAAGAAAAAAATAAACAACTACTTAATAAAATTAGTATATAACGCATCTAAAAAAAATATCTGTCAAAGGTCATTATTTTTTTTGTAATAAAGTCAATATAAAACTATTTTTGAGTGTTTAAAATGCTTTCAAATGAATTTTTATGCTCTTGGAGTATGGTATGAATGAGTTTGGATATTGATCACATCCTTATTTAAAGATTAATTTCTGTTATGATTTTTAAGGACTCGTTTTCTTTCTTTAAATGAAATACATCTCCATAATTAATTTTAATGTTGAAGGAATCTTTCAGCGGAAGCTTTAAAAGTTTAGAAAGTATCGCTCTTATTGGCCCAGCATGAGATACAATTATTAAATTCTGATTGTTTTCTGAATGTAGAATGTCTTCAAAAAAAGCATGAACTCTTGAGGCTAATTGTACATACGATTCTCCATTTGTAACAGCAACATTTACAAAATCTGCCATCCATGGATTAATCTCTTCTTCGGGTATATCGTTCCAAGGTTTAAGTTCCCAATCTCCAAAATTTAGTTCTTTTAAACGATTGTCAAAAAGGATGTCATCGTTAAAATATTTTGCTAAAAGGGAACATCGTTTTAGAGGGCTCGATATAACCTTGAAGTCTTTTTTTGTTTGAATTTGATTCGAAACAGCTTCAAACGCTTCAGCGTAATTAGATTTTAAATCTAAATCACTTTGTCCGTAACAAATTCCTTTTTCAATATCGGGAGTAGTATGCCTTATTAAATAAATTTCCATAGAGCAATTGCACTTAAATAAAAAATAACTTCGCTAAACTGTTGAACGGCTCCAGCACAATCTCCTGTTTGTCCGCCTATCCATTTTTTAAATTTGGCACCTAAATATACTTTTGCTAAATAACAAGGGATTAGTGTTACGAATATTAGAGGTGTTTTAAAAAAGAGTAGGGGAGCTAATCCAAAAATAGCACTAATAATAACCATGCTTAGTGTAATGTTTTTAGCTGCAGGTTTTGCTTTACTATCGTTTGTATCTCTTACATAAGGGTGCGTGTAAATTAATGTTGCTGCAATAAAACGGCTAACACTATGTCCTGCAATAATAGTTAAAGGAATAAGGGGAATAGGTGTTTCTCTTAAAGCTAAAAACTTAACAGCAAGAATTAAAATTAGTCCAGAAACGCCATAGGTTCCTAAACGAGAATCTTTCATAATTAATAAAATTTTCTCTTTTGTCCATCCGCCACCAAAGGCATCACACATATCTGCAAATCCATCTTCATGAAAAGCACCTGTAGCGTATATGGTTGATACGATACTAAGCAGTAAGCTTATTTCTGTTGAAAAAATAAAAGAGAAACCATAATAAACCAAAGCACCAATGCTTCCAATGATAATACCAACTAATGAAAAATATTTTGCACTTTTTTGTAAAAACTCAGGCCTATGGTCTACCCATTTAGGACAAGGAATTCTTGTGAAGAACATAATAGCTGTTAAGAATATTTGAATTTCTTTTTTCATTGTTTAGTCCTTTTCAATTTCGCTACTAATTCCCGCACTTTCAAAACTTGCCATATGATTTAAAAAATCTACAGAAGCTTTTAATAGCGGTATAGCTAAAGCAGCTCCTGTACCTTCTCCTAGTCTTAGTCCTAATGATAATAAGGGTTTAGAATTAAGGAAATCTAATATTTTAGTATGCCCTTGCTCGTTAGAGTTATGAGCAAACACGCAGTAATCTAATACGTTTTTATTTATTGCTTGAGCAGCTAAAAGAGCCGAAGAGACTATAAAACCATCAATAACAATAGTCATTTTTAATTCTGCTGCTTTTAAAATAGCACCACAAAGCATGGCTATTTCAAAACCTCCAAAAGTAGCTAAAGCTTCTTTTGGGTTTTGCGGTTTGTACTTTTTATAAACCTGAGAAAGGATGCTGCTTTTTTTACTAATACCTTCAGAATTTAAACCGGTACCCGATCCAACACATTCGGTAATTGGTGTATTCATAAAATAAGCCATAAGTAATGAAGCCGATGAGGTATTGCTTATTCCCATTTCTCCAAAACCTATAGTATTACAGCCTTCAGAGTGAACGCTGCTTATAATGTCTCCAGATTTCTTCATAGCATCTTGACATTGCTGTAAGGTCATTGCAGGTTCGTCTTGGTAGTTTTTTGTTCCAAATGCTATCTTAGCATCAATGATGTTTAAGTTGTTTTCAAAGTTATGATTAACACCTGCATCAACTACTTTTAAATTAATGTCGTTCGTTTTAGTAAACACATTTATAGCAGCACCTCCGTTTACAAAATTATAAACCATTTGTGCTGTTACTTCTTGCGGGAATGGATTGACTTCACCTTTTTTAGCAATACCATGATCGCCTGCAAAAACAACAATACTAGGCTTAGATATTTTTGGGTTTTTAGTGTTTTGAATACATCCAATCTTAAAAGCTAAATGTTCTAGATTGCCTAAAGATCCTAAAGGTTTTGTTTTTAAATCAATTTTTTTTTGAAGCTCAATTTCTAATTCTTGATTTTTTATTGATGTAATATTTTCCATGAGTATTATTTAAGAGTTAATGGGATGCCAGAAACCATCATGGTAGCTTTATCGGCATGTTTAGCTATATGCTGGTTTACCCAACCTTGTAATTCTGTGAATTTTCTACCAACTTCTGTTTGTGCATGTACACCCATTCCAATTTCATTAGAAATTATAATTATTGTAGCATCAATGTCTAGTAGTTTGTTGAACTCTATTTTAGCTAATTCTAGACATTTTTCAATATCATTTTTAGTGTCAACATAAAAATTGGTAAGCCAAAGTGTGACACAATCAATAACAACAACGTCTTTGGTTTCTATAACGGAAGCTAATATTTTTTCCTCTTCTACAGAGGTCCAACGCTCGTCTCTATCTGCAATGTGTCTATCAATACGTTTTCTGTGGTCATCGTCCCAAATACGTGAGGTTGCAAGATATTTTGGTGTACTTGAAAGTGATAATGCCAAGTTTTGAGCATAACCACTTTTGCCAGAACGTTCTCCTCCTGTTATATAATAAATCATGAATTATGTGTTGTTGATTATTGTAGACAAAGGTTATTCTTTTTTTTAATAATTAAGTCATAAAAAGTTTTTTGATTATAAAATTTGTGGTGCTTTTACTGCCAATTTTGGTCTTACCCCGTGTTTATACTAAGTGAATTAAAATGTTTGTAAAAACAAAAAAAAAGAGATATTTATATTTCATAAATAGTATATGACAATTGTCATTTTTAGATGTTTTATAGCTTATTATTTTTGACAAAAGTATTTAACAATGAGTCACGGTTCCGATTTAACAATATATATAGTAGGCGGCGTAATAATAGCTCATTTTCTTATAGGATTTATTTACCTTATTTATAAAATGAATAAGAAAAAGTAAAGTTTATCTGAATAGTTAAATTAAAACAATTATTTTTGCATAGAATTTGGTTTTGTTCATTTCACGTGAATAAATTAAAAGGGAATCTGGTGTAAACCCAGAACTGTTCCCGCAACTGTAAGCTTAGTCCTTTTTAGGACGCTTAATAGTATACTTCAAGTCACTGGATAATATCTGGGAAGACATCTATTAAGACGCAAGTCAGGAGACCTGCCTTTTTCATCATCTAATACGACTTTCGGGAAAAAGGTCATCAAGATTTATGAAAATTATTATTAGTATTATTTTATGGTGTTTCAGTTCCTGTTTTAGCTTGGTAATAGCTCAAACATTAACAGATTCTATTCAACAGTTAGATGAAGTTGTTTTAAGCGATAGTAAGTTAAAACAGTATGCTTCAGGAATAAAAGTAAGTGTTTTAAACGATTCCGTTTTAAAAAATAATTCAAAATCATTAACAACTTTATTAGCCTTTAATAGTAATTTATATTTTAAAGAAAATGGTTATGGTATGGTATCTTCACCTTCTTTTAGAGGTACAGGAGCTTCACAAACAGCTGTTATTTGGAATGGGATTAATATTAATTCACAACTTAACGGGCAAACAGATTTTAATACTATAAAGACTAATAATTATAATTCCATATCAATAAGAAGTGGGGGGGGGAGCGTACAATATGGAAGTGGTGCTATTGGAGGCAGTATTCATTTAAATAATAATTTAGCTTTTAATGCTCATTTTGATAATAACTTTCAAGTGTCTTATGGGAGTTTTAATACGAAACAAACGGGTTTTAATTCTTCTTATGGAACAAATAAATTTACTTTTAATTTAGGATTATTTTATATAGATTCTGAAAATGATTATAAATACTTAGGAACCAATAAGGTTAATGAAAATGGACAATTTAACAACTTAAATTTAAATTTAAGTTTAGGCTATTTTTTAACTAGTAATGATATTCTTAAGCTTTACCAACAAACTTTTATAGGTGATAGAAATTTTTCAGGCACTATAAGTACGCCATCACGAAGTGGTTACGAAGATGAAAATTATCGAACTATGCTAGAGTGGTCTCATATATCTAATAAATACACATCTAAATTAAAAGTCGCTTCTTTACAAGAGTTATTCAGGTATTTTGAAAACAAAGAGAAAGATAATTATTCCTTCGGGAAAGTAAATACATATTTGATTAACCATAGTTTGAATGTGCGTTTATCTGAAACACTTCAATTTAAAACCATTTTAGATTTTAATAGTTATGAAGGTGCAGGGAGTAGTTTTGGAGATCCTAAAAGAAATGCTTTTTCTGCAACAGCCTTATTAAATCATAAGCCAACAGAAAAATTTAATTATGGCATTAATCTTAGAAAAGATTTTACATCAGGTTTTAAAAGTCCCTTTGTGTTTTCGGCTGATGCTAGTTATGCCTTTACAGAATATTATAATATACAATTAAATGCCTCTAAAAATTATAGAGTGCCAACATTTAACGATTTATATTGGACACCTGGAGGAAATTTAGATTTAATGCCAGAGTCATCTTATCAATTAGATTTAGGGCAAGCATTTAAGTTTAAACACTTAAACTTTAAACTTAATGGTTATTATATTAATACTAAAGATTTAATTCAATGGAAACCTAATAGTTCGGGTGTTTGGTCTCCAGTAAATGTCTCTGAGTCTAGGAGTTATGGGGTCGAATTAGAATTAGAATCTAAATACATTATAAAAGACCATCATTTTAATTTTAACAGCCATTATTCTTATACGATTTCTGAAAATTCTGAAACTAAAAAACAGCTTATTTATGTGCCGTTTCATAAAGCCAATTTTTCATTTTCGTACAGTCATAAATCTTTTACAATGTATTATCAATATATGTTTAATGGAGAGGTTTATACTACGGAAGATAATTTAAAAGGGCACTTTTATTCATTAGAAGCTTACGATGTTTCTAACATAGGCTTAAAATATAAAATTATAAATGCGAATAAAAAAGAATTAAGTCTTGGGGTTACAGTGAATAATATATCTAATGAAATTTACCAAAATGTAGCCTATAGGCCAATGCCAAATAGAAATATAAACATTCAAATAAATTATAAATTTTAAAACTATTACAATGAAGAAAATTATTTTATCAATTTTTACCCTGTCTTTATTCGTGTTTTCTTGTTCTACAGACAATGATGATACACTAGTAGAACCCTTAGTAGCTTATGAAAACGGTATTTTGGTTAGTGGTGAAGGCAAACCATCATCAGTTTCTTTTATATCTAATGATTATGCAACTATTGAAAACGAAATATATTATAATGTAAATAATGAAAACTTAGGTGTGTATTTACAATCTATCGGTTTTAACGGTGATTTAGCTTACATAATTACAGATAACGCTAATACAATTACCGTAGTAAATCGTTATACTTTTGAAAAAGTAGGAGCAATTACAACAGGGTTAATTATGCCAAGATACATTACTTTTTCAAATGGTAAAGGTTATGTTACAAATTGGGGTGACGGTGAAGATACGACTGATGATTTTATTGCAGTAATAGATTTAAATACAAACACAGTCACAAGCACAATAGCTATAGAAGAAGGACCTGAGCAAATTTTATCTAAAGGAAATAATTTATACGTTTCTCATAAAGGTGGTTATAATATTAATAACATTATTTCGGTAATTGATACTTCCGATAATAGTATTGAAACTATTGAAGTTAATGATGCTCCCGATGCGATGGCTTTCGATTCTAATGGGAATTTAGTGGTTTTATGTAGTGGAGATGAAAGATATTGGTTAGCAGATTATGTTGAAACAGCAGCCTCTATAACTAGAATTAAAACAAGTACTGCTTCTGTTATTTCTACTATTGAATTCCCAGATGGTTCTCATCCAGCTTTAATGGCTCATGATGACGATGAAGTTTATTATATTTTGAATAGTCAAGTTTACGAATTAGATGATAATGATACCGTTTTACCTTCAGGTTCTATTTTAGATTTAACTGTAGGATATGCTTATGGGCTTTCTGTAAATGATGATAAATTGTATGTAACCGATGCTAGTTTTACTGCACAAAGTGAATTGGTGGTTTATGATTTGTCTTCAAACACTCTAACAAACACTTTTTCTGTAGGCTTAGGTGCTTCCAAAATTTATTTCAATTAATATAATAACAAATGAAATCACTTATTTTTAAATTTTTTCTTTTAGTCTCTTTATTTTCATTTTCTCAAAATGATTATGATTTTATGCCTATAGAAAATGTAAATATTCTTTTAGAAGATAATATTAATCAAACTATAGGAGAACCCTATAAAATCAAAATTGAATTTGATTTAATTGCAGATGATATTCAATTAGGGGGATATGGAACGGGAGTCGCAAGAGCAGGTTGGTATGCTTTTATTAGAGAGACAGCTTCGGTGAACTCAACAACAGGAATTATGTTAAGGAGTCCAATAGTAGGTGCTAATGTATTTCAATCAGCAGACCCTGATCCTATTAATGGAGATCCTAGGTTTGTTTTGTCATCAATACCTATTTCTAATGGATTTAGGTTTACATCGACTCCTATTCAGATAAAAGATGGATATTCAAATTACCCTTTAGGAAATTATGATTTAATAATACTTCCTTATTATGGTGGGGCAGTTTTTTTACCGTTGTCAAATAATTATTTAGAAAGTAATATCATTACTTTTAGTCTAAATTCTATTTGTCCAACCTGCCCAGTAGTTTATGAAGGTCATGATAACGACAATGATGGTATTTTTGAACTAAACGATAATTGTCCAAACACCTATAACCCTGATCAATTAGACGATGATAATGATGGAATTGGTAATGTTTGTGATAATTGTCCTTTAAATTCAAATTCTAATCAAGCAGATAATGATAATGATGGCATAGGAGATATTTGTGATACTGATGATGATAATGATGGGGTGTTTGATAGCTCTGACAATTGCCCAAAAGAAGCTGGGCCTTCTTCTAATAATGGATGTCCAATTCCGGTAGGAAACCCAGATTTGACTATAGACTCAAGTCAAACATTTATTTTTAGTGATTGTTTTGATTGTAGTCCAGCACTGGGTAGTTTAGGTAGCAAAAGACATCAAATAAATAATCAATCAGGAATATTGACTTTAAGTCAAATCTATGTTAAAAATATTGGAAATAGCAATTCAAATTCTACAAACATTCAGTATTATGTATCTTTAAATACAACCTTAGATACTAGCGATTTTAAATCTAATGGGAGTAGCACAGATATAAATTCTATAAACTCAGGAGGCTATTCCATTGTATCACAAAGTCTCTTTGCTACAAATTTTGGAACTTCAGGGTATTTTAATGGGAATTGGTATATACTAATGGTAGTTGATGATTCAAAAACCAATACAGAATCAAATGAAAACAACAATGTAACTGCTATTCCAGTAACTTTTATTAATCCTTTTGGGAAATCAGAATCAATTAAAACACAGAATGTTAGTTTAACAACTAAAGTAGAAGCTGAGGAGTTTATAGATTCCTATTCTATTGATATCTATAATTTCCAAGGACAAAAGGTTTTATCTAAAGAAGTTACTTCAAAAGAAGAAGAAAATAAACTAACACAATTTTTAAGCAGTGGTTTATACATTATTAAGTCTAAAGATAGAACTTATAAAGTTTCTATTAAGTAGAAAGTAAATCCTTAATTTACAACTTACTTAGAGCCATATGAGTTTATCTAAAAATTTATTTTTATAAAAAACATATGGCTTTAAGTTTAATATAACTACCTAACACATAACAATATAGAAAAAGTCGCCATTTGCGACTGAATTTCCACATCCAATTTTAAAAATAAATCATGAAAAAAAATTACCTTTTTTTAGTACTTTTTATACTTTTAAATTTAACTATTAATGCACAATCTTATGCACCTCCTGTTGGGCAAGAAGGGACTACAGCCATTCATCGAGATTCAGAAGTTTTTACATCTTGGGCTACAGGTGTTACTGTAGTTCGTGGGCCTCAAAATATTATAAATCCAACGGGTGATTTAGCTAGTGTAGGCTTGCCTGAAAATGCCATAGGAAAATCTAATGGACAAATAGTGAGTCTTGGAGACGGAGGAACAGCAACTTTAACTTTTGATACTCTAATAGCTAATGGTGATGGTTTTGATTTTGCTGTTTTTGAGAATAGTTTTAGTAATACTTTTTTAGAATTAGGTTTTGTTGAAGTTAGTTCTGATGGGGTAAACTTTTTTAGATTTCCATCGCATAGTCAAACACAAACGGATACACAAGTTGGTGGTTTTGGAAATATTGATGCAACCTATATTTATAATTTTGCAGGAAAATACAAAGCTAGTTATGGAACTCCTTTTAATTTAGATGATGTTGATAACAACTCGTTATTAAATAAAGCGGCTATTACTCACGTAAAAATTATTGATGCTATAGGAACTATTGATCCTGCTTATGCGACTTATGATAGTTATGGTAATATTGTTAACGACCCGTATGCGACACCATTTGCTTCATCAGGCTTCGATTTAGATGCCCTAGGGGTTATTAATGAAAAAGTATTAGGAATCAATGATCATACTTTAAAAAACAAGATAATCGTGTATCCAAATCCTGCAACTTCAAGATTTTATGTTTCAGAAAAGGGAGTTGTTTCTGTATATGCTTTTTCAGGAAGTTTAGTTTTAAAACAACAAATACAAGATACACAAACACCAGTATTTATCGATAAATTAAATTCAGGTATTTATTTAGTTCAATTACAGACTGTAAATGGAGCAGTTACTCAAAAGCTAATTAAGAATTAAGGAAATATGTTTTAGTTTCAAAAATGTCACTTTTTTAAGTGGCATTTTTTTATGGAATTAAATCGCAATACCAAACACCATATTTTTCAGAGTCACTTTTACAAATAGAATCATCGTCAGATTTTGGTGCGTTATATTCACGATATACTTTTTCGCCAATGGTAAAAGGAATCGGAGTTTTAAATATCGGGCCATCAAAACAAAAGGTATGGAATTCTCCATTTTCGCCACAAGGATCGACACCTTCAGGAAGGTTGTCTATAAAATTTTTGTCAATAACAGTACCTACAAAGTCTTCTCCAAAGTATTTAGAATTAGCACAAACTATAATGGTTTTAAAGCTTAAATCTAAAAACTCATTTAGAAGTTCTTTAGTGTCTCTTTTCCAAATAGGGAATACAGCCTTAAAACCTTCTTTGGCTAATTGCTCTTCTCTATAAGTTCTTAAATCTTCAAGAAAAATATCACCAAAAGCACTATGTGTAAAACCATCATTTTTTAATCTAGAAACCGTTTCTAACATTTTTTGCTCATAGATTTCCATACTTGGCATTTCTGGTAATTCTATAAGACTAGCTTTAATATTAATAGCATCGGTTTGAGCCAGTAATAATTCTTTTCTTAATCCGTGCATAGACACTCTATTGTAATGACTATTTACGGTTGTAATTAATTCATCAACCGAGTAACGTTCGTTTTTTAATAAATGATAGAGTGCTAATGCGGAGTCTTTTCCAGAACTCCAATTAAAGTAGGTTTTGTGTTTATTCAAAATGTATTTTGTTATATAGTCTTGTTTATAGAATATTATTCAATACGCATACCTCCTTCATTAGGGTTAAGGTCATTACTGTCTAATATTAATTTTAAAGAAGGGTTAGATTTAGATTTTATTTCAGAAATTTTAGAAGTAGAACTTTCAATATCAGCTAAGGCAATTGCCAATAAGGGTTCATTGACATCGCCTAATATTCCATAGTCAAAAGGTTTTTCCTCGTACTCAAAACCAATTGACGGAAGTAAGCCAGTACTAGGTACTGTTTCATCGTTCTTATTTACACCTGTAGATACTAAGGGTTGCATTGCGTATGTATGATTAGGGTTTACATTTTGTCGTCTAAAATTAGGAGAATCATAAAGTGTTATTGAGGCTTGACTTTTTCCAGTGGTATTTGTGCCTATTTGTACAACATTTATATATGGAGTTAAGCCATTTATTAAACCTTCGCTTGCAGAAGCAGATCTACTTGTTGTTAAAACATATAGTTTTTCCAGACCTAAACTGTTAATATTAGTCTCGTCACTTAATTTATTAGTAAAATTGAAATCGGTGTTATTAGCTTGTAAATCATTATTGTAAATAAGTTTTTCAAAAAGATCTCCATTATTTTGACCAGTAATCATACTTGCCAGAAATGTAGTTGTAGCAACAGAACCACCTGGGTTGTAACGCAAGTCTAAAACCAAATGTTGAATATTATTAGATTTGAAATCAGCAAAAACTGAATTTAATTCATTTTCAGAACCATTAACGAATCCGTTATAAATTAAATAACCTACATTTTCGCCACCTACATTTATAATATCTGTTTTAAAAATAGGATCTTCGGTATATTCAACTTTACTTAAAGTAACATCTTCATTTAGAGAATCTATAGAATCATCTGTAGTATCTGGTGTGCCTTTATCATTAAAAAAACCAAGATTTAATGTATAGGTTTCTTGGTTTAATAAGGTTCTTAAATTGTCATTGGTAAGTATTTGATCATCTATGCCATAAAAAATATCACCTCGCTTTAAACCTTTGTTGTCTGCAGGACTGTTAGGTAAAACTAATCGAATAACGCCTATAGCGTCAGTGTTACTATTAGGAGCAAAAAACAAGCTGTATTCCATACCATTTGTGCCAGAAATTCCTTGAAACTGGCGCTCTAATTCAAAATAATCATCTACAATCCAGCTAAATCTATCAACACTTTCTCTTTCATATATTAAGCTTTCAAATAATTGTTCAGGATTAGTAAAACTATTTAAGTAATCGGCATATTCACCATTATTAGTAAATCTATCATTTGCAAGATTTGGTATATTATCCTTATAAAGATAAAAAACGTTCATGCCTTTCCAGACAAAGTCGTTTATTTCGTTTGCAGAAACACCAGTATCATCATTATCTTCAAAACAGCTAGTAGATAAAATGGATACCGTAAATAATAAAATTAGGGCTTTAAAAATTTTCATTTAGATTCATTTAAACTTAAAACACAATTATTTAATGATTTTGAGTTCGCTATATAATGACCCTTTTCCTAATGGCGTAAAATCTTTAGAATCAGCGATAGGTTTAAAATCAATACTAATGTGGTTTTCTTTCTTGCTCGTGCTATATTTACTTGTATTCCCTGTGATTAAAGATAAGGCTTTTGCTAAAAAGGGCTCGTTTATATCTCCTAAAACACCCATGTTAACAATGTTTTCTCCTTCAAAAGTATCGCCAGATGAGGTTACGTATGTTATTAAATAATCAGGTACTAAGCCATCATAATAATCTGAAACACCGTTTACATTTGTGGCCTTAATAGTAAGTGGTTGCATAGCATATGTATGATTTGGATTGATGTTTTCTTTACCAAAATCTGGAGAATCATACAATGTTATAGAGCCATGAAATTTGCCTGTTGTATTCGTGCCTATTTGTACTACGTCTATATATGCATTAAGACCATTTATTACTAATTCACTTGAAGAAGCTGTAGCATCTGTTGTAAGAATATATACTTTGTTTAAATTGAGACTTGTAATTAAGCTACCGTCTGTCAAAGTATTTACAAAAGGATTAATTAAAAAATCGGGATCATTAGCTTCAAAGTAGGCCTGATATTTTGCATTCCATTGTTCTTTGTAAAAAATATCATCTTCAAATTGTCCTGTTATCATGCTAGCAATTGCGACAGCTGTAACTCCAGCTCCTCCTGGGTTGTACCTTAAATCTAAAACTAATTCAGATATACCTTCTGATTTTAATTCAGTAAAGGCATTGTTTAGAGCAACTTCGAAATTTTGAAGGAATTGGTTATACATCAAATACCCCACTTTGATACCTTCAGCATTTATAACTTTATTTACAAGTATGGGGTTTTCTGTAAAATTAGTTTTTGTTAAGGCTACTGTTTTCCCATTAATTCCAATTGTTCCATCGTTAATATCAGCCATACCTATGGTATAGGTATTATTGTCACCAAATAATAAATCAATATAATTATTAGTATTGAGTTGTTGTCCATCTACTTCTAAAAAAAACTCTCCTCGGTTAATATCTTTTGAAGCTGCATCAGAGTTATTCGCTATATATCTTATGTATCCAAAAACATCGTTAGTGCCATTTATTTGTCCTAATCTGAAATCTAATCCATTTGAATTTGTATTACCAACTTTAGCGTTTTCTAATGCAACATAATCATCAACTATATAACTGAATTTATCTACAACGTCTATTTGATATAATAAGCCATCAAACAAATTTTCAGGGATATTATATTCATTTAAAAAAGTATAGTAATCATCTTGTGTTGCAAATTTGTCAAAGGCTAAGTTAGGAACATCTTCTTGCCATAAATAAATTTCATTTAAACCCTTCCAAATAAAATCATTAATTTCATTGTTTAATGTTACGGGCTCTGTTTCTTCTATTATTTCTGTTTCATCACTATCTTTTTTAGTGCAATTAAATGCGAAAATTGAGATGAATAATATTGATAATAGTTTTAGGGGCAATTTTTCTATTTTCATAAGCATTATATTATAATGACTAACGGTAAAAATAATGACAATATTTTGTAATAAAAATATTTTGTAACAAAATAGATTGTAGTTCGTCGTAATATCAAACAGCCTTAATATAGTTGTTTTGAATTTAATAGAACCAATAAATGTTCTCCTTTGGGGAAATGTCCAAAGGACAAAGGGGATAAACCAAACCAAAAATGACTCAGACAGAGTTTTTAAATATTGTAATGCCTTTTAAAGATAAGGTCTTTCGTTTAGCAAAACGATTACTTGTATCTACAGAAGAAGCTGAAGATGCGACGCAAGAGGTTTTGTTGAAGTTATGGAAAAATAAAACGAAGATGCAAGAATATAAAAATGTAGAAGCATTTTCAATGACTATGACAAAGAATTTTTGTTTTGATAAATTAAAATCTAAACAAGCACAAAATTTAAAAATTGTACATAGTAATTATGAAGATGGTAACACACAGTTACAAAAACAAGTTGAATTAAATGATAGTGTAGATTGGGTTTCTAAAATAATTGAAGATTTGCCCGAGCAACAAAAAATAATTATTCAATTAAGAGATATAGAAGATTACGATTTTGATGAGATTGCAAAAATGTTAGAAATGAATAATACGGCAGTACGTGTAAACTTATCAAGAGCAAGAAAAACAATAAGAGAAAAATTAACTAATACACATAATTATGGTATTAAATAATATAGAAAATTTACTAGAAAAGTACGAAAACGGAGAAACAACGCTAAAAGAAGAGCAGCAGTTAAAAAACTATTTTTCGCAAGAAACTGTAGCGCCACATTTAGAAATGTACAAACCTATGTTTACCTATTTTTTGGTAAACAAACAAGAACAATTTACTAAAGACATTCCATTAAAAACTAAAAAAGTATTTAACTATAAATGGATTTCTGTCGCAGCGGTAGCTGTTCTTATGTTAGGGATTTATTTTGGAAATTCGTTTAATAATGACTTAGGTACTTATGAAGACCCTCAATTAGCTTTTAATGATTTTTCGAAATCTATGGAAATGATTTCAAGTCGATTTAATAAAGGAGTATCTACTGTAAGTTACTTAAACGAAGTAAATAAAGGAACGTCAACATTAGGCTACCTTAATGAAATTGAAAACACAACAAGTATAATTTTTAAAACAAACAAATAATAAAATAATTCAAAACCTTAAAAATAAATAAAATGAAAAATAAATTAATAGTATTCGTAATGGCAATCATGTTATTGCCGCTAACAGGAATAGCGCAAAATGACATTTTTGAAAAATATAGTGATAATTCTGATGTAACCTTTGTATCCATTAAGCCAAAAATGTTTCAAATGATAGCGAAAATGGGTATTGATATAGATGATGCTGAAGCTAAGTCTTATATGGATATGGTAAAAAGTATTACCAGTTTTAAAACGATAGTAACCGATAATAAAGCAATATCTGCTGATATTTCAAAATGGGTAAAATCACGTTCTAGTGCGTTAGAAGAATTAATGGAAGTTAAAGATGATGGTACCGAAGTGAAATTCTATATTAAAGAAGGTAAAGATGCCGATCATGTTAAAGAACTTTTAATCTTTGTTAATGGTATTGATAAAGCAATGAAAGGACAAGGTGTTGAAATTAATGGTGAAAATCGCAAAATAGAAACTGTAATTGTATCACTTACTGGAGATATCGATTTGAATGAAATTTCTAAACTTACCGACAAAATGAATATACCAGGCGGTAAGCATTTAGAGAAAAAGAAATAATAAAAGAAATCAATCATGCAACGAACCATCAATCAATTAATTTGCACCTTATTTGCTACAGCTGTTTTAGTTAGCTGTAGCAGTGGTGTTAGTTTACAAAGTTATTTTGTAGATAAGCAAGAGACTAAAAATTTTATATCTCAAGACGTTCCATTGTCTATGATGAAAATAGATAAAACTGATTTTACTGAAGAACAAAAAGACGCTTATAATTCTGTAAGTAAATTGAATTTTTTAGGATATAAAGCTGATGAAAATAATGCTGAAGATTTAAAAGCAGAAATAGAAATAGTAAAAACCATTTTAAGTGATGCCAAGTATAACGACCTTATGGAATTTAGTGATAAAGGGAATAAAATACTTGTAAAATATATAGGAACAGACGAAGCAGCAGATGAAGTTATCGTTTTTGGAAGTTCTAAAGAATTAGGTTTTGGAGTTGTTCGAATATTAGGAAATAAAATGAATCCAGATAAAATGGTAACCTTAGTTGATGCTATACAAAAAGCAGGAGTAGATGAAAATCAACTTCAAGATATTATGAATTTCTTTAAATAAATAAAATTATAGAAGTTAATAAAAAAGAGACCGCCTTTTCAGACAGCCTCTTTTTTATTTGATATCGTTATCTTCTTTTTTATTTGGTTCTTCTTTTAAGAGAAATAGGTTTATAATTATAGTAAAAAATATGATGGTTAAAATAGTTAAAACAACAAAATTATTAAGAATATCGAGTATCCCTGTAACAAAAACACCACCGGCCATAAGTCCGCAAAGTGCTATTGATTGTTTGTCATTTAATAGAGGCATATTTTAAATTCCAGTATAATTACTAGGAGTTATACGTTTTAATTCTTCTTTTATTGTGTTTGAAACTTCTAAGGTATCAATAAAATTTGAAATTGACTCTTTGTTTATTTTAGAATTTGTTCTTGTTAAACCTTTTAAAGCCTCATAAGGATTAGGATACGCTTCACGACGTAAAATAGTTTGAATAGCCTCAGCAACTACTGCCCAGTTGTTTTCTAAGTCTTCAGCAAATTTACTTTCGTTTAATAGTAATTTATCTAAACCTTTCAACGTCGATTTAAATGCAATTAATGTATGCCCAAAAGGAACACCAACATTACGTAAAACAGTACTGTCAGTTAAATCACGTTGTAATCTAGAAACAGGTAGTTTTGCAGATAAATGCTCGAAAATAGCATTTGCAATACCTAAGTTACCTTCACTGTTTTCAAAATCGATAGGGTTTACTTTATGTGGCATAGCGCTACTGCCAACTTCACCTTCTTTAATTCTTTGTTTGAAATACTCCATAGATACATAGGTCCATATATCTCGGTTTAAATCAATAATAATGGTATTAATACGTTTTAGTGTATCAAATAAAGCCGCCATATGATCGTAATGCTCAATTTGAGTGGTTGGGAATGAGTGTTGTAAGCCTAGTTTTTCTTGAACAAAACTGCTACCAAAAGTTTTCCAATCTATATTTGGATACGCTACGTGGTGTGCATTAAAATTACCAGTTGCACCACCAAATTTAGCAGCACTTGGTATATCGTTTAATAAATTAAATTGTTCTTCAAGGCGCACAACAAAAACTTCAATCTCTTTACCTAATCGGGTAGGAGAAGCTGGTTGCCCGTGTGTTCTTGCAAGCATAGGAATTGCTGCCCAATCTTTAGATAATGTTTTTAGTTTTTCAAGAATAATAAAGTATTCAGGAACATAAACATCATTCATAGCCTCTTTAATACTTAAAGGAATGGCTGTATTGTTTATATCTTGAGACGTTAATCCAAAATGGATAAACTCTTTATATTGCGATAAGCCTAAAGCATCAAATTTTTCTTTTATAAAATATTCAACCGCTTTAACGTCATGGTTTGTAACACTTTCAATTTTTTTAATAGCAAGAGCATCTTCTGTTGAAAACGCTTTGTAAATAGCTCTTAAATCTTCAAAAATACCAGTATCAACAGTTGCAAGTTGAGGTAACGGAATTTCACAAAGTGCAATAAAATATTCTATTTCAACTAAAACACGATATTTTATTAAAGCTTCCTCAGAAAAATAAGGTGCTAATTCGTTTACTTTACTTCTATATCTTCCATCAATAGGAGAGATGGCGTTAAGTGGTGATAATGACATGTGTTATTTGGTTTTTTAAGAAGTTGCAAAGATAGTTTTTTTACACAAAAGACAGAAGACTGAAGCTTGAAGTTTTTTAGGTGATATTCTAAAAATGAAAATTTAGTTTGAATGTGGGTTTTGTTTTTTAGGTATCAGCCTTATTACTTTTACTATTTTTTTTGCCTTTAATTTTTCGTTGTCTTTTTTTATTTTATAAAGTATTTGTTTTGCACGTGCTTTAAAAGCAGCACTTTGTAACGCAAAATCGCGTTCTAAAATTAAGACTAATTCAGGATGAACCCAATCATATTCTTTGCCAAACATAAAAAGCGTTGTCATACTGTATGCTTTCGGAGCGACTTTTTCATCATTAATCATATAATCAAAACAGTTTTCAATAATACGTTCTTTATGTATGGAGGTTAGTGCTTCTTTAATTTGATTATCTTGTTTTGAAGTATATGCTTTGGCAATTAATTCACAAATTTTAGCAATGGGTCTTACTGCAGAATCTAGATGAACTTTATGCATCTGTTCTGTAAAAATATCTAGGTAAGGAATAATAGTATTAATGTTGTTACTAGACATAAATTCAAAAACCCAAGCAGCACGTGGCGATATTTTATCATCAACCATAAAAAGAATATCTAATAATTTAGGAACCAATTCTGGGTTATTAATCATTAAATGAGAATAATACAAGCGTTTTTCACGCGAATGGTTTACGTAATTTAATTCTTCATAAAGTTCTGTTGTAGTCAAATGAATTTTAGTATTTTTAAACTATAAAATTACTAAAATGAGAATAATAAAAAAGACTCTTTGGTTTTTATTAATAGTGCTTTTAATTTCACAGTTTTTCGGACCAGAAAAAAATGCTGGAGACCTTGCTTCTCTTGATGCTTTCTTAAAAGAAACTAACCCACCAGAAAATGTGAAACTTATTTTAAAGGAAACTTGTTACGATTGCCATAGCAATGTCACTAGGTACCCGTGGTATAACAATATAACACCTGTTAATTATTGGTTAAATCATCATGTTGAAGAGGGAAAAGAGGAGTTAAACTTTTCTAATTGGGTAGGGAATTCTGTAAAACGAAAAGATCACAAATTTGAAGAACTGATAGAAGAGGTTGAAGAAAAAGAAATGCCTTTACCTTCGTATACATGGACACATAAAGAAGCAAAACTTACCGATGTGCAAATAGCTTCTGTTGTTAATTGGGCTAAACAAGTTCGTTTAAAGTATAGTTTAATGACCAAGCCAGAGTAAATCTAATTTGTATCTAGTAATTTAATGCAAAAAAATCTATTAATTATTGGTTTTGTATGGCCTGAACCTAACAGTTCTGCTGCTGGTAGTCGCATGATGCAATTAATAGATGCATTCCAGTTTTCTGATTATAAAATAACGTTTGCTAGTACTTGTGCTAAAAAAGATAATGCGTTTGATTTAAGTGTTCTTGATATCGATGAAGTTGCTATTGAATTGAATAATTCAAATTTTGATGCATTTGTGAAAGCATTAAACCCAGAAATTGTAGTGTTTGACCGTTTTATGGTTGAAGAGCAATTTGGTTGGCGCGTTTCAGAACAATGCCCTGATGCGTTAAGAATTTTAGATACTGAAGATTTACATTGTTTAAGAAAAGGAAGAGAGCAAGCGCTTAAAGAACAGTCTGTTTTTGATAAGTCGTATTTGTTTAATGATATTGCAAAGCGAGAAATAGCAAGTATTTATAGATGTGATTTGAGTCTTATTATTTCAGAAGAAGAAATAGAGATTTTAAAAAATCAGTTTAAAGTAAGTACACATCTATTATATTACTTGCCTTTTTTAACCGAAGTCATTTCGATGGAGGCTAAACGGAATTTACCAAAGTTAAATGATAGAGAACACTTTATTGCTATTGGAAACTTTTTACATGCACCAAATTATGATGCGGTTTTATTTTTAAAAGATAAAATTTGGCCTTTAATTAGAAAAAAACTACCACAAGCTGAAATGCATATTTATGGTGCCTATGCTTCAGAAAAAGTACTTCAGTTAAACAATATAAAAAAAGGGTTTGTTATTAAAGGGTTTGCCGAAAATGCTAATTTAGTGATGCAGAATGCTAAAGTATGTTTGGCTCCTTTACGTTTTGGTGCTGGTTTAAAAGGCAAGCTTATTGATGCTATGTTAAACGGAACTCCTTGTGTTATGACATCCATAGCTGCAGAGGGTATGTTTGGTGAATTTGAACCAAATGGTTTTATAGCAGATGATGCTGAACGATTTGCAGATAAGGCTATTGAATTATATACCAACAAGATTTTTTGGAATGGAAAACAAAAAAACGGATTTATTATAATGAATGCCCGTTATGACAAACAACTGTTTGTTTCTGATTTTATATTTAAAGTAAATTCAATTTTAAATAACTTACAAATACATCGCTTAGATAATTTTACTGGTCAAATGCTTCAACATCATTCAGCACAAAGCACTAAGTTTATGAGTAAGTGGATTGAAGAGAAGAATAAATAAGTTTGTCTATTCCGTTTCTAGCCATTTAAAATCCGTTAAGGTTATTCCCGTAGAGCAATCGTCTTGGCAACCATTAGGAACATAATAACAGGCTTTAATAATATTAGAATCATCTACTTCAAAACCAATAGTGTTTGAACTTGAATTTACAGAAAGGTAGTCGTTTAAACATGTTGTGTATAGATCATCTATAATTACGGGAGATGCACCACTATCATTTGAGCCCAAATTCTCTGAATTTTCTGAGTACGTTATTGAAATTATCCTATTGTCATATCCTACATAATTATTGTCATTGTCATATATTGAATAGGCTTCATAAACTCTAGAAATTACAATATTGTTTTTAACCGTTATTTGGGTTGTACTCCCAAAACCAAAAACAGAACCAGAGCTAACTTCGTAGGTATAAGATGTGCCGTTAATTTCTTTTAAAGTATTCCATGTATTTAAACTTCTACTGTATTCTGAAATATTTTTAGATTTTAAAGAATCATTATCACAGCTTAAGATGCATAAAGAAATGATAAAAGCAAATAGAAACAGTTTACTTTTCATAAGAAGTTATAGTTTCTCTATAGATGCGAAAAGCAGGAAAAGGTTGCGTGTTTTTTCTTGTTCAAAAAAAATTAAGCTTCAACCTCACTCTTTTTAATTTTTCTATATATGTAGCTGTTAAAGATATTACGTTTTGCAAAACGCGTTAATTTATCAGATTGGCAAAGTTTAATGTACAAGGCTTTGTTAACACCAAAATATTCATAGGTATTGCCATCTAAAAAGGTTATTTCTAATAACATGCCTTTATGTTGCCAATCTATAATAGGCGAGGTAATGGTTGTATTGTAGTCTTCTAAATTAGCAGCCTTAGTTTCTGGAGCAATACTCACTAAAAAATGATACGCGTCAATAATTTGTCGACTTTTTAATTCAGCTTCAATAGCTTTATCATCACCAGCTTGAAACTTGTCAGGGTGCCATTCTTTAACTAAATTTCTGTATGTTTTTTTTAGTTGTTTAAGTTCGATGTCTTTTTCAACATTAAACAATTTCTTGTATTCGTTTATGCGTTTCATTACTAGGCTTTTTTCAAAATAAGGCGCGAAGATAGTCTTTACTAAAAGACTGAAAGAGAAATGAGTGTTATAAATATGTTTTTTCTTTTTACTAACGTGCTTTTTTCTAGCTTTGCAGCTTTAAAAAATAGACTATGATTTCAGTTGATGCTTTAGCAGTAGAATTTAGTGGACAAGCCTTATTTAGTGACGTCTCATTTACTATAAATGAGAACGATAAAATAGCTTTAATGGGGAAAAATGGAGCAGGGAAATCGACTATGATGAAAATTATTGCTGGTGTTCAAAACGCAACTCGTGGGCATGTACGGTATCCTAAAGATGTTATTATTGCTTATTTACCACAGCATTTACTAACTGATGATAGTTGTACTGTTTTTGAAGAAGCTTCAAAAGCGTTTAAGCATATTTTTGAAATGCGTGACGAGATGGAACGTCTTAATAAAGAATTGGAAACTAGAACAGATTATGAATCGGATGATTATATGAAAATCATAGAAAAGGTTTCCGATTTAGGTGAAAAATTCTATGCTTTAGAAGATGTTAATTATGATGCTGAAGTTGAAAAAGCTTTAGGAGGCTTAGGTTTTAAACGTGATGATTTTACACGTTTAACAAGTGAATTTAGTGGCGGATATCGTATGCGTATTGAGTTGGCTAAAATTTTATTACAAAAACCAGATTTAATTCTTTTAGATGAGCCTACCAATCATATTGATATAGAATCGGTTATTTGGTTAGAAGATTTTTTATTGAATAAAGCCAAAGCAGTCATGGTAATTTCTCATGATAAAGCTTTTATTGATAATATTACCAATAGAACCATAGAAGTTACTATGGGGCGTATTTACGATTATAAAGCCAACTATTCACATTATTTACAATTGCGGGAAGACCGTCGTGAGCATCAAATAAAAGCGTATCAAGAACAGCAAAAGTTTATTGCTGACAATATGGTTTTTATTGAGCGTTTTAAAGGCACGTATTCTAAAACCAATCAAGTAAGTTCAAGAGAACGGATGTTGGAAAAGCTTGAAATAATTGAAATTGATGAAATAGATAATTCTAGTTTAAAGCTTCGGTTTCCACCAGCACAACGTTCAGGAGATTATCCAGTAACTGTTAAATATTTATCTAAATCGTACGATAATCATGTGGTATTTAAAGATGCCAATATGTCTATTGCTCGTGGTGAAAAAGTATCGTTTGTTGGTAGAAATGGCGAAGGAAAATCAACAATGATTAAGGCTATTATGGGAGAGATAGATGTGGTAGGCGAGTGCAGTTTAGGACATAATGTAAAAGTGGGCTACTTTGCGCAAAATCAAGCATCGTTGTTAGATGAAAATTTGACTATTTTTCAAACGGTTGATGAGGTTGCGCAAGGCGATGTTCGTACCCAAATAAAGAATATTTTAGGTCGCTTTATGTTTAAAGGCGACGATATTGATAAAAAAGTAAGTGTGCTTTCTGGTGGAGAAAAAACCAGACTTGCTATGGTGAAATTACTTTTAGAACCTGTAAACTTGCTCATTCTTGATGAGCCAACAAACCATTTAGATTTAAAATCTAAAGATGTTTTAAAAGAAGCTTTATTGTCTTTTGATGGCACACTTATTTTAGTGTCTCACGATCGTGATTTTTTACAAGGACTTTCTCAAAAAGTATTTGAGTTTAAAGATCAACGCGTTATTGAGCATTTTGAAACTATTGACGATTTCTTGGTAAGAAACCGTATTGAAAATTTAAAGCAGATTGATTTGAAGAAGTGATTTTACATTTATTTTATCATTAATAATTCATTAAAAGTACCCATTCAAAATAAAAAACTAATCGTATCTTTACGATAAGAAATGAAGAGAAGTTTAGAACATATCGATTATGAAGTAGGTACTGAAGCTCTGGCAAGATTTGCAAAGGCTTTAGCACATCCTACACGCATTGCTATTTTAAAACATTTAGAAAATCAGTCGTGCTGTTTTACGGGCGATTTGGTCGAGGTATTTCCTTTAGCACAATCAACAGTGTCTCAGCATTTAAAAGAATTAAAAAATGCGGGTTTAATTCAAGGCGAATTAAAACCACCTAAAATAAAATATTGTATTAATCAAGAAAACTGGAAACTAGCGAAGTCGCTTTTTAAAGCTTTTTTTGATTGATATATTTTTTTAAAACAAATCGCTTATTTGCGATAAACAAATATTAATATAATGACTAAAATAATTAAGGTATTAGGTACAGGTTGCCCAAAGTGTAAAACATTAACCAGCATAGTAGAAACTGTTGTAAAAGAGCATAAGATAAACGCAACCGTTGAAAAAGTGGAGGATATTATGGAAATAATGACCTTTAATGTTATGACTACGCCAGCTTTAGTAGTAGATGGTGTGGTAATAATAAAAGGAAGAATCCCATCAAAACAAGAAGTTTTAGAATTATTACAAGCACCAGAACAAAAAAAGAATGATGATACTAAAGGTTCTTGTTGTTCTCAAGATGGATGCTGCTAAATAAAGAAAGATGTTCGATTGGATACAACAATTAGCAGATTGGTTGGTTTATGATGCTTTAGGCATGCAACCCAAAAACCATTTATCAGAAGCCTTAAACTTCTTTTTATATGATACTACAAAGATTTTAATGCTCCTTTTTGTGGTTATTTTTTTTATGGGAATAGTGAATAGCTACTTTCCTATAGATAGAGTAAAAAACTATTTATCACGCAATAAATTATACGGTTTAGAATATCTTATGGCTAGCCTATTTGGTGTTGTAACGCCATTTTGTTCCTGTTCGTCGGTTCCTTTGTTTATTGGTTTTGTTCGAGGCGGCATTCCGTTAGGAGTCACATTTGCATTTTTAATAACATCTCCCTTAGTAAACGAAGTTGCTATCGGTTTATTTATAGGTTTATTTGGTATTAAAACAACGCTCATTTATGTGGTAAGTGGCGTGCTATTAGGTACTGTTTCAGGAAGCATCCTTCAAAAATTAAAATTAGAACGTTACTTAACGCCATGGGTAAAAGACATTTTAGCAAATGCGCAAAAAGAACAAGATAGTTTTCAAGAAGAAAATCAATCTTTTGTACAGCGCTTACCAATTATTTGGAATGAAGTTCTTAAAATTATAAAAGGCATCATGCCTTACGTTATTGTTGGGATTGCTATTGGAGGACTCATGCACGGCTATATTCCAGAAGGTTTTTTCGAACAATATATGAATAAAGACAACCTTTTTGCAGTTCCCATAGCTACTATTTTAGCGGTTCCTATGTATTCGAATGCTTTGGGGATTCTTCCTGTAGCACAAGTATTAGTCGCAAAAGGGATTCCTTTAGGTACAGCCATCGCTTTTATGATGGGCGTTGTTGGTTTGTCATTTCCTGAAGCGATGCTATTAAAAAAGGTTATGTCATTCAAACTAATAGGAATTTTTTTTGGGGTCGTAACCCTCTGCATCATCATATCGGGCTATATATTCAATATCATTTTATAAATTAAAACAAATACATTATGAAATTATTTAAATTTTTATCAATCCTAGTTTTTAGTACAACATTAGTGTCATGCAATGGGCAATCTAAAAGTAAAACTACAGAAACAAGTCCATCCATTTCTAAAATTGAAGTGATCGATTTTCATTCGACACATAGGTGTATAACATGTAAAGCTATTGAAGCCAATACTAAATATACCCTTGAAACTTATTTTACCAAAGAAGTTAAAAATGATAAAATTACATTTCAAGTTATTAATGTAGATGATAAGGAAAATGAAAAAATTGCCGAAAGTTTTGAAGCATCAGGAACAGCACTCTTTTTAAATGTGATAAAAGATGGTAAAGAAAAGCATGTTGATTTAACAGAATTTGCTTTTATGAATGGTAATGAAAAAGAAGTGTTTGCAAATGCGTTGAAATTAAAGATTGAAAATGAATTAAAAACCCTTTAATGGAGTATTTAAAATCGTTATTAGAAAATGCTACGTTACCGTTTATATCTGCTTTGGTATTAGGATTAATGACGGCCATTAGTCCTTGTCCTTTAGCCACAAATATTACAGCCACGGCATATATCTCTAAGAATATTTCAAGTAAAAAGAAGGTGCTTTTAAGTGGGTTATTGTATGCTTTAGGTCGTGCCTTTAGTTATACAGTCATTGGTCTTATACTTTATTTGGGGGCAAGCAAATTTTATATAGCACGATTTTTTAATCAAAATGGTGAAAAATATTTAGGGCCTTTACTTATTATTTTAGGGTTAATCATGCTGAACATTATTAAACTAAATTTTTTAGGTCAGTTTAGTCTTTCAGATAAGCTTTCAGAAAAATTTAAAAACAAAGGGTTATTAGGAGCTTTTTTAATTGGAGTGGTATTTGCCTTAGCTTTTTGTCCCTACAGTGCTACTTTGTTTTTCGGAATGTTAATTCCCATAACAATATCTAATGCAGAAGGACTTTACTTGCCCATTATTTTTGCATTTGGTACAGGACTTCCAGTGCTTTTATTTACATATCTATTAGCTTTCGCCGCAAATAGTATTGGTTTCTTTTATAAGAAGCTAACTAAAATAGAAAAAGTGATGCGATATATTGCAGGACTTGTTTTTGTTATAACAGGGCTTTATTATGTTTTAATTTTTGCTAAAATATTAAAATAGATAGATTTTAAAAACCTTCTTCAATTAATTCCACACTTACCGTTTGTATTGTAGGGAAAACAGAAGGTCCAAACTGATTAAAAACGGCTACATCGGCAGCATCATGTCCGTAGCCAATAGCTACATAACCACCTTTTGGTCCTATTTGAGTAGCATCAAAGGTATACCAACGTCCGCCAACATAGGCTTCAAACCAAGCGTGCATATCCATAGGTTGTAAATTGTATAAATAACCAACCACCATACGAGCAGGAATACTAAGACTTCGGCATAAAGCAATCCCTAAATGAGCTAAATCGCGGCACACGCCAGATTGTTTGTAATTAACCTCGATAGCTGAAATAGGATAGTCGCTACTTCCCGGAATATAACTAATATTATTTATTAGCCATCTTTCTATAGCAGCTACTTGGTCGTAACCTGGTAATTGGTTTGCGGTAATATTAGAAGCTAAATCGCTAAATCTGTCCGATTCACAATAACGACTAGGTAATAAATAACTAAGTATGTTATGTGGTAAATTTTGTATTTCTACAAAATAAGCACCAGGACATACATCAACAAGTTCAGAAGTTTTAACATCGGCTTTAGTTTGTATGGAAAAGGAGCCAGGGGGAGCGATGAGTTGCTGACAAAGGTTTCCGTAGTCATCTGTAAATTCTACTACTGGAACATTTGGTATTATTTTAAATTCATCTCGAGCCAGCCATTGTTCTGCGCCGCTTCTAGGGCGTAACATTAAAATAAAGGGCGTAGGCATTTCTATATCAAATAGTAAGTTGCAACCAATTCGTAACCACATAAATTAATGTTTAAAGCGCTTACCAAAGCTAAATGATTAAAAGGAGATATAGGTGTTATTTTCATTATTTAAATGTAATATCAAGTATTATAACAAATACTATAAATTGCATAACTATTTGTTGGGTTACTCATAATTCTATGTCTCTTTTTATTTCAATATGTGCGTTTTAGGTAATTACGCTCTTTGCTTTTTAGTTCGTTTGATAGATAATTTTTAGATTTAAAACATGTTGATTAGGGCTTATAGTATTGTACTTGACTTTGTTAAAAAAATCAATTAAATTCGTTTATCGTCTGATATAAAAAGTTAAAACGATTTTATATTATTATAGTTGTGTTTAATAAAAAATGACACTGCAACAAATGAAAATATCTGATAAAATAATTGAAGAAATAGCAGATAATCTTGACAGCGGAATGAGATGTTATTTGCATATGAAAACAGGAGATTTAAAAATTATAATCAACGAGGATAAGTGGATTGGTGCCGATACCGAAGCATGGGAAGATGATATTGAGGAAATTGATTCAAATTGGACAGATTATATTGAATTTGAAGGAATGGATTCGCATGAATCATTTAAGATAATGGTTGACTTTACAGAAAATGTTGATAATGAAAAACTTCAATACCGATTGAAAAATGCCTTAAATAAATTAAAGCCATTTCAAAATTTTAAATGGGAGATTGATAACTCAGGCGATTATCGACAGGAATGGTTTGATTTTAAGAAAATGCGGTATATTGAATATGTAAAGCGACAAATAGAACTTATTGATTGAAAATGAATAAACAGATAGGTATAATATATTCTACAACAGACGGACAGACATATAAAATATGCCAACGAATTGCTGAACATGTTGAAAGTTTAGGATTTAAGACAGACGTCATTAAAATCTCATCGTTTAACGGTTCAATTTCGGATTATTCTAAATTGATTATTGGAGCAAGCATCAGATATGGAAAACATAATAAAAATGTAACAGAGTTTATTCAAAAATATAGGAATGAATTAGAACAAATTGATACAGCATTCTTTTCTGTGAATTTAGTCGCAAGAAAAAGTGATAAGAATACTTTTGACAGTAATCCTTATGTTGTGAAGTTCTTTAAACGAATGGATTGGAAACCTAAAATAATAGATGTTTTTGCTGGACGATTAGATTACGATTCTTATTCATTTGTTGATAGGTTAATGATTAAACTGATAATGAAAATTACATACGGTCCTACAAAATCGAATAAACCAATAGAATTTACAGATTGGGATAGAGTCAAGGACTTTTCGATAAAAATGAGTCAGAACTGATGAAAGTACTAAACACAACAGTGTTTTTTAATTCATAAGGGATTCAGAGGTTTTCGAGCATTATCACCTGTGTCAATTTTGGGTGGTAACTTGATAGGTTTGAGGCACGTAATCCCTTACGAAATCATGCACTAACCGTTAAAGGAAACAAACTAGCATTAAAGAAGCTCTATAACCTTTTTCATGCCTTTAGTAGCCTTTTCTGGAATAACAGTTAAATATTGTTTACTTTCTATATTCGGTCTTGGGTCTATAAAATATGTTGGTGTGTTTTCGGGTACATAGTGCATTAAACTGGCTGCAGGATATACTTGCATAGACGTACCAATTATTATGAGAATATCGGCAGTTTCGCAGATTGTTACTGCTTTTTCTATCATAGGCACATCTTCTCCAAACCACACAATATGTGGGCGTAATTGATGTCCGTTAGAGTCGGTGTCACCTAAAACTAAATCGGTTTCCCAATGTTGAATGTCATTTATATTAACAGTACTTCTTACTTTTAAGAGTTCTCCATGTAAATGAATCACGTTTGTGCTGCCTGATCGTTCGTGTAAATCGTCTACATTTTGAGTTATGATGCTTATTTTGTAATCGTTTTCAAGTTTCGCTAAATCAAAATGTGCTGCGTTGGGTTTTACCTCAAATAATTGTTTTCGGCGTTGGTTATAGAAATCTAAAACCAATTCTGGGTTGGCAGCAAAACCTTCTGGTGTGGCTACTTCCATGACGTCATGACCTTCCCATAAACCATCGGCATCTCTAAAAGTTTTTATACCACTTTGGGCACTTATGCCTGCGCCTGTAAGTACAACTATGTGTTTCATGAAATAAAGATAACTTTTTTTCATTTCTAAAAAAGAGGAAATCTTATCATTTTTATTTGTGATTATATTTCGAATTCTTGTGTCATTTCGTTAGGAGAAATCACATAAAGTAATTTAAAGGATTTGAAACTCTAAAAGAGGTCTTAATTGTTTTCTAATTTCAACATATTTAAAAACCTTTATAGCAATAACCTAACTATTTATTATTTTTGAAACATGACTGATTTAAAACTTTTAGAGCACCTAGAAACCTTTTTAACCGATTCTAGGAAAGGCAAATTTGCCAAAGTATTATCGCAACGCACCAAGCATTTTACAGTTGCTACAGAGGATGTGTATCAATTGCATAATACAAGCGCGGTAATGCGTAGTTGTGATGTGTTTGGGATACAGGAGGTGCATATTGTTGAAGAACAAAACTCTAAACAGATAGATGGTGAGATTGCGATGGGAGCTCAAAAATGGGTGGATTTAAATCGTTATTCTCATGTGAAAAACTGTATTGCCGATTTAAAACAAGATGGCTATCAAATTGTTGCTACCACGCCGCATACCGATGATTGTTTGCTACATGAATTTGATGTAACTAAAAAGTCTTGTTTTTTCTTTGGAAGAGAAACTGAAGGACTTTCTCAAGAGGTGTTAAGTGAAGCCGATGTATTTATGAAAATACCAATGACTGGTTTTACCGAGAGTTTAAATATATCGGTAAGTGCTGCTATTATTTTACAGGATGTTACTACCAAATTAAAGCAAACGGATATTGATTGGCAGCTTACTGAAAATGAACAGTTAGAAAAACGATTGGATTGGTGTAAAAAAACAATTAAGAGTTATGATGAGATTGTTGAGCGTTTTTATTGCACTTAATAAAAAGGCTTAAAATTAATTTGGAATACTATCTTTTACAGATTTTTTTATGATTTCTAAGAATTCTGTACTGCAATAAAATAAACTATCTAGAAGTACAACGTGGTTTTCTTTTTTGAGTAATTTTTTATCAAGTTGTTTGGCATCGCAATAATCAAAGAATAGCGGTTTGTATACTTCTTTTATGTGTAACTGATTAGTTAATAGTTTTGTATTGAAAAAATCATCGTTTTCAAAAAGAGAATCGAATGCTTTATATGTTGTTGTAATAATAGGGATGTCTTTCTTTTTTTTGCTTTTAAACAGTTTTCCTATAAGCGATGCTATTTTTATGAAATCAAGATTTCCACTTGGCAGAGGTTTGTATTTATAAGGGTTTTGTTCCATATCATTTTTTATTTGCATACCTATGTCAGTCTTGTATTTTAGTTCATTGAAAATAGTGTCTTTTATTTCATTAGTTAGGAGTACTTCATCTAGATTGTTTATGGCTTTTTTAAGTTCAATAACAATCATGTTATTAAAATGCTTTTCAGTAAGAGCGATGGTTTTTTTATGATGAAAATAGGATGAAAAAACGAGTGTATCATTAACGGAAGCTTTTATTTTAAAATCACCTTTGTCATCGGTATAAGTACTTGTGTTTTTTGATATATTAAAAATCTTAGCACCTTTTACAGTTGATTCTTCATCATAAATTTTTCCAGTAATATTTTGAGAAATAACAGTTGTTGGCAAAATTAAGAAGAGCAATATTTTAATTTTAGACATTATAAACTATTTCTAGTAAGTGTTTGTTTATCAAATTAATGCATTATTCGTTTTTTGAATAATACATTTAAGAGAGTTTAACACCTGTCTTAACTAAACTTTAATAGAAGTCTTTAATGTTTAAGCATAAAAAAAGAGACCTTATTTAAAAAGTCTCTTTTTAGTATATTATAATAAAGTTTAAATTTTTCTGTTTCTGCCTCTGCTTAATACTTTGTATTCTTCATAACATTCGTTAATGGCATCAAGTATTTGTAAATCGTTAGCCGTTTGTATAAATCCTTTAGAGTAATTGCATTGACTCACAATTTCATCTAAATCTACACGATCTACTTGAAGTAAAACAGTCAACATTTCTCTATCAAAACGAGAGGCTAAAAGGTTTCTAATTTCATCATCCTCCTTCATCTTTTTAAGCTTACGTAACTCATTTGGTTTTTTGCCAAACATACGGTGTAAAAAATCGGCAGGATTAAAAATAGACCCTATAATTTTACTAACAGTTCCTGGAGAACTCGCTTCATAGCCTGTGCTTAAACCAGAAATACTATAGCGGTAGTTATTATTAATAATAGGTACTTGTTTAATATCTACTTCTAAATAACCCGTAAGCTTTAACTGGTTTACAACCACTTCTTCAAGTGCAAGCGCCAATTCTGTTAACTCAATTTTTGAGCTTCCAAACTTTAACCAGTCATTAGTAACTCTTACTTTTATAGATTTAAAACCTAAATAAGAAAAATGCAGTGTGTCGTTTGCTTTCGCGGAAATTTGAAACTCACCTTTTTCATTAGTTGTTGTACCAATAACCTGATTAAGGTTAACAATATTTACACTTTCTAATGGGGTGTCATTTGAAGAATTAATAACAACTCCTAATACTTTATCGGCCTCTTGAGCCATACAAAATGTAGAAATGGCTAAGAGTATAAAAAGGAGTAGGTTATTCTTCATAGGTTTGTCTTTATCAACGCTAATTTTGTTATAAAAGTACTAAACAAAACAACAAAATAGCGTCAATAAGTTTTATTTTGACTTAAAATTAACATAAAAGTTTAATTTTATCTTCGTGAGCGTCTTGGTCTGTCTGAGCCAGAATTGCTTGATTTTGAATCTGAACCAGAGCGTCTTTCAGATCTATTAGGACCCGAATTACTTGATTTAAAATCACCGCCAGAACGTCTTGGTTTAGAATCATCGCCTCCTCTTCTTCCAGAATCACTTCTAGAACCAGAGCGTCTTTCTCCTCCGCCACTACGTCTGTCGTCACGACGTTTTCCGCCACCGCCACGTCTGTCGTTGCGTCTTCCACCACCACCGCGGTTTTCAGATACTTCAACATTTACAAAACGACCTTCGTATTTGTAATCTGTAAAGAAAGCAAGTACTTTTTCTTTTTGTTCTTTTTCAGTATTAAAGAAAGAGAAACTCTCTTTTACTTCTACTTTAAAAACATCATCTCTACCAAGTTCAAGAACTTCTTTTAAGAAGTCTTTTAGCTTCATCCAATCGAAACCATCTTTACTACCAACGTTAATAAAATAACGAGCAGAGTCAGAGCTTCCGCTAAAGTCTCTACCACCTTCGCGTCCACCTTCTCTATCAAAAGAGCCTTCAGAAACATTTAAGTTTTTTGATTTCTGGTAGTAGTTGTAGAAACGGGTGAATTCTACCGAGAAGAATTTTTTAATTAATTCATCTTTATCCGTATCAGCAAACAATTCGTTAATACTGGTTAAGTGTTTGTCAATTTCGTGATTAACTTCTGTATTGTGAATTTTGTTAGCAAGCGACATTAATTGCACTTCGCAAATATCTGAGCCATCAGGAATTTCTTTTTTATCAAATTGTTTTTTTATAATACGCTCAATGCTTTTTATTTTACGTACTTCACTTTTTGAAACAATAACCATTGATATTCCTGTTTTTCCTGCACGTCCTGTTCTTCCTGAACGGTGTGTATAAATTTCAGGTTCGTCTGGCAATTGGTAATTTATTACATGCGTAATATCATCAACATCAATACCACGAGCAGCTACATCGGTCGCTACAAGCATTTGTATTTGTTTATTTCTAAACGATTTCATAACCATATCACGTTGATTCTGACTTAAATCGCCGTGTAAGGCACCAGCATTATAACCGTCTTCAATTAAGTTTTCGGCAACTTTTTGAGTATCGCGTTTCGTTCTACAAAATACCACTGAAAATATATCAGGATTGGCATCAGATAAACGTTTTAAAGCTTGGTAACGATCTCTAGAATTAACTAAATAGTATTCATGAGAAACTTGATTTGTACTTTCATTTTTATTTCCAACAGTAATTTCCTGTGGATTATCCATGAATTTTTTAGCAATAGTTGCTACTTCTCTTGGCATGGTTGCAGAAAATAACCATGTGTTTTTCTCTTTAGGTGTGTGCGAAAGAATATCGGTAATATCTTCTTTAAAACCCATGTTTAACATTTCGTCAGCTTCATCTAAAACACTGTATTGTATTTTAGAAATATCAACCATACGTCTGCTAATCATATCTTTCATTCTACCAGGCGTTGCCACAATAATTTGTGCACCTCTTTTAACCTCTCTTGCTTGATCTGAAATGCTTGATCCACCATAAATAGCGACCACGTTTAAACCTTTGCAATACTTGCCGTAGGCTTTAATTTCATTGGTTATTTGTAAACAAAGTTCACGTGTAGGCGATAAAATAAGACCTTGTGTGGTTCTGCTATCAATATCAATTTTTTCTAGCATAGGAAAACCAAAGGCTGCTGTTTTACCAGTTCCTGTTTGTGCTAATGCTACTAAATCGGTTTCCGATTCTAATAAAATTGGGATTGCTTTTTCTTGTACTTCACTTGGTTTTATAAAACCTAAATCTGTGATAGCTCGTAAAAGGTCGTCATTTAGACCTAATTCTTGGAATGTGCTCATTCTTGTATAAGTATTCGATTATGTTATGTGGTGTTACATAAAGAAGCGAATCGACATACTTAAACATTAAACTTCTAGTAACACATCCTCACTCTGAGGAATTTAAACTCATTTCCTGAGTTTCAAGCGGCAAAGATAAGCTTTTATTTGAATAAACAATTTTTGGGCGTTTTAACACGCTTTCTGCTGTATCTTTTTATATGTCATTCCTGCGAAGGCAGGAATCCCACAATAATAAGGATGCAGCTGTCAAATACAAAGTATTCATGATTTCTGAATTATTAAAATAAAATGTAGAGTAATCGTTAACGCATTTATCTGCTAATTAATAGATTTAATTTGAGGTGTTTTTCTTTTTTGGAGGGGTTCGTTTAACGGTTTTGTATAAGTATTGAAGGTATTCAAAACTTTGCAGCTTAGCGTCTTAGCGCGACAAGTATTATGCGATTTCTCCTAGCGTCGAAATGACACAGAGATTTAAATTATGATTTCCTCAAAATTATCAATCCGTTCCAAAAACATAGGATGCAAAAATGCATAAAAATATACGTTTTGTGAGGAGTTAAATCACCTAAACTATTACCTATTTCAATGAGTATTTCAAATAAAACTCCGAGAGTCTCTGCGAAATCTCAGTGTTAAAGTATTCCGTATGTATTGAAGGTATTCAAAACTTTGCAGCTTAGCGTCTTAG
>TARA_R110002050_G_scaffold204327_2_pt1 | contig 71507 bp, 71 predicted proteins | sample TARA_R110002050 | Tara Oceans TARA_R110002050 (sample SAMEA4396988) | marine metagenome | biome: Polar Biome; feature: [DCM] deep chlorophyll maximum layer (ENVO:01000326); material: water (ENVO:00002006), including particulate matter (ENVO:01000060) such as... | depth 25 m
ATTTGAGTAATCTCTTTTGAAACATTAAGGAATTAAGGTGCATTTAGAAAAAAAAGAACCACGGGTTACACGAAAATTTTGGGCAAAAAAAAGCCTCTTCCTAGGAAGAGACTTTTAGATATTTTAATAATTGATTAGTTAATTTTAATCAACTCAACTTCAAAAATTAATGCTGCATATGGAGGAATATCCGCACCAGCACCTTTCTCGCCATAAGCAAGGTTGTAAGGAATGAAGAAACGGTATTTTGCTCCAACACTCATTAATTGTACACCTTCTGTCCAACCTGCTATTACTTGGTTTAAACCAAATGTAGCCGGTTGACCTCTTTGTACTGAACTGTCAAATACTTTTCCATCAATAGTGGTTCCAGTATAATGTACAGTTACTTGATCAGTTGCTAAAGGTTTTGCTCCTTCGGCTGGTGTTATTACTTCGTATTGTAATCCGCTAGCGGTTACGGTAACACCTTCTTTTTTAGCGTTAGCTGCTAAAAATGCGTCTCCTTCTTTTGATGCCATTTTTGATTTTTCTTCTTGTAATTTACCAAAATAAGCTTGCAACGTTTGGTTTGCTTCTGCATCGGTTATTAATGTAGAATCACCTGCTAAGGCAACTTTAATACCTTCTGCAAATGCAGCTTCATCAAGTGTGTCTAAACCTTGTTGTTTTAAATTGGCTATAATGTTCATTCCTAAAGCATAACTTACTTTAGTCATTTCATCGTTCATGTTTAATTCCATTTTTTGTACTTCTTCGGTTTTCTTTTTCTTGCATTTCTTTTTACATTTCTGTGCGTTGGCGGTGCCTACCACAAAAAGACCAAGAATCAGTAAACCCGATTTTAAAAATAATTTCATTGTATTTAATTTAATAAACCCGAATAGGTTTAGTTAGCTACAGAAATCAACTCTACTTCAAAAATTAATGAAGAGTAAGGAGGAATACTTTCTCCAGCGCCATTTTCACCATAACCTAAATATTGAGGAATGTAAAAAACGTATTTTGAACCCGGAGTCATTAATTGTAATCCTTCTGTCCATCCTGGAATAACTTGATTTAAACCAAATGTAGCTGGCTCACCTCTTTGTACTGAACTATCAAATACAGTTCCGTCCATTAATTTACCTGTATAATGTACAGTAACTTGATCAGTTGGACCTGGACGATCGCCAGCACCTTCTTCTACTACTTCATATAATAAACCTGTTCCAGTTGCAATTACACCTTCTTTAGCTTCCATTTCGGTTAAGAATTTTTCGCCATCTTCTTTGTTTGAACCAAATTTCTCAGCGTTTTTTGCTGCTTGTAATTCTTGAAAATAAGCCTGTGCAATTTGTCCACCTTCATCTTTGGTAATTAATGATGCTGAATCACCGTCAAATCCACCTTGAACTCCAGCAGCAACAATAGCTGCATCAAAAGATTCCATATTGAAAGCTTCTTTTAGTTGACTACCAGTCATCATGCCCATAAAATAAGCAACGGTATCTTGTTTTGTGTTTAATACTACTTCTTTAGTGGTATTACCAGCGTTTTCACATCCTGTAAGAACCAATGTGCCAACGGCCAAGGTCAATACTAATCCTTTTAAATTCATCTTTTGATTGTTTAATTTTATTGTTTTTAAAGTGGCGCGAATTTAACTTTTTTAACGCAATAGTTTAACGTTGTTTTTCATTATTTAACATCATTCGCCATCATAAATGCCTAATTAATGCATTCCACGTCTTTTTTTCACTTCTTCGTAGGCTTGCTGCACCTTTTGAAACTTCTCTTTTGCGGCATTTTGAAATTCAGGACCTAAAGCAGTCACCTTATCTGGATGGTATTTTTTTGCCATTTTTCGATAAGCCTTTTTTACTTCTTCATCTGTAACGGATGAATCAATTTCTAAAATCTTATATGATGCCGAAACGCCCAGAGTTGATGACCCCGGTCTCGCCCCACTTTGTGAACCTTGCCCACCAAACATCGCATTGATAGAAAAAAAGTCTTTTTGAGAAATTCCGAGATACCTCGCAATCGTATTGAGGGTTTGTAATTCAATCGTTTCTACTTTACCATCGGAATAGCCAATCCCAAACAAATAGTGCATTAATTGTAAACGCATGGGATGGCTCATATTGGCTCGTATTTGTAAACAAACTTGCCGCACGGGTACTTCCGTTTTCAGCACCTCTTTTAAGGCTGCGGTCAACTCTTTTGCTTGGGGTACTCCAAATTGCTGTACCAAATAATTTTTGACAAAGTCCAATTCAGATTTCATAATCCGATTATCAGCTTTCATTACTGCAGCCGATAAAATCACCATACTCATACCAAAATCGCCTGCTTGTGCGTTCGCCTTCGAATTGGTAAAGGTTTGTTGGTTTTCCTGTTGATTACCCAAACCATTATCAAATAATGCACCTAGTGCAAAACCGGCAACGGCACCTATTGGTCCACCCAATGACCAGCCTAGGCTACCTCCTACCCATTTTAAAAATCCCATTTCTAATTCTTATCTATATGTTTGAATGATTCCTGAGAAATAAATTTCCCCACAATCATTCCTAAAATTATCGTTGAATAAAAAGCCCCGGTTATGGCAATTAACACACTAAAGGCTTTGGCCGCTGACGTTAATGGGAGCATATCTCCATATCCTAAAGTGGTCAAGGTTACAAAGGCGTAATAAATAGAATTAAAAAACTGATTAGTCTGTTCTTCATTAAAATTAAAAGACCCCGAATAATTGTTAGTCCACATATTAATGAGTATTGCCCAACTCAATCCTAAAAGTAGATACCCAGAAATAGAATTTATGACCACGTCAATTGCTACAATTTTTGATTTTGCGATGTATTTAATCAAAATAACGGTTAGCACTAAAAAGTAAAAAACTTGGAGGTATTGCACAATTTGCGAAAACAAATCCCCAAAATCAATGATTAATAAAATGGCCGATAAAATAATGGTCACCAACCCAAAAAGGAGTTTGAAATCCATTTTATTGGTTTTATGCGAAAAAGTCACACTGAGTCCACTAATCAAAATAATAATGGTCATTAAATCAGCTAAAATCCGGCCACCGTTAAATATCTTTTCCCAAATAGGAGAACCTACTAATAATAGTAAACTCAATAATAAGAGGAGGTAATCAAACCTTCTCAAAAAATTTCTAAATCTATTTACAATCATCCAATTGTTGTCTTCTTCGTTTTACCAACTTCCTCCAGCGCCTCCGCCTCCAAAGCCTCCTCCACCAAAGCCACCAAAACCGCCTCCGCCAAAACCACCACCTCCTGAGGTGAAGTTATTGTACGAGCCACCATGTCGCCCGGTATTACTCATCAACATCATGGCGGTCCAAAATGGAAGATTATTTCTTCGTCCGTAGGTTCTTGCTGAACGAGCGCGCCCAGCAAAAATAAATACCACCACCATTAACATAAATAAGAATGGAATTATGGATTCGCTACCCCCTCCAGAATTGGAAGCATACTGGTCCGAATTATATTCACCCACAGAAAGTGATTTCAAAATCATCACCCCGTTTTCTACTCCATCAAACATTCTGCCTTGCTTAAAATAAGGAATCACCTCATTGTCTACAATCATTTTAGCGGTAGCATCTGGTATAGCGCCTTCTAAACCATAACCAACTTGAATAGCTATTTGACCTTTGGCATTACCTACTTTAGGTTTAATTAATACAACCACTCCGTTGTCTTCCTTATGTCCTACGCCCCATGTTTTACCAATATTTTGGGCCACTTCCCATTTATCGTATCCTTCAAAATCATTCATGGTAACCACCACAATTTGATTACTAGTAGAATCACTAAATGCCTCTAACTCTTGTTCTAAATATTGAATTTCTTGGGCAGAAAACACACCTGCATTGTCCACCACCATTTTTTGCGCGGCATTTTCGGGTACCGGTTGCGCCATTGCCGAATGGAAAGAAACGGTAAGAAATAAACCAATTACGAGCAAGGCTCTTATATATGTCTGTAAAGTTTTCATTTTTCTATTTTTTATCACCAAAAGAAATTTCATCAGAAAGTTCATTCACATCATCGGTTTGATATGGGAAATACGTTTTTAATTGTTGGCCAGCTTTAATAATACCTTCAGATAAACCTTTGGCATAATTACCGTTTTTGAAATTTTCGAGTACTAAATCTTTGGTGGTATCCCAAAAATGTTCATCCACCTTTTGATTAATACCTACATCTCCCAAAATAGCAAAGCCCTTAGGATTTAAAGATACATAAAACAAAACTCCATTTCTCAACTCAGTTTGGTGCATTTCCAATTTCTCGAAAATAAAAGCGGCATGATCCATTAGATCCTCCTTACACTTGTTTTCTATATGCAAACGAATTTCTCCAGAACTATTCATTTCGGCTTGGCCAATAGCTTTCACCACCTGCGCTTGCTCTTCTTTGGTTAAAAAATTTTCAGCTGTGCTCATAATAAAATTTGTGATTACAAAAGTAGCGAATAGCTTCGGATTAACTAATGCCTTAGGATAAGCGGTAATTCACTTTATCACCCATTTTAGCCATTTGGCGATCTTTTATTCTAGAAGAAATCAATGACCTATGGAAATTAATGTGATTTTATCTAATTTAGTCGGCATGAAAAGTCAAGAACAATGGTTTAGTGAGTATGCCGAAAGCCACTTAAATGCAACCAATCAGAAAATTCATTACGTGTGTGTGCCCGTTATTTATTTTAGCATTGTGGGTATGCTCATGAGTATTCCCTCAGAAATGATTTCGGCCAATTTGGGTTTTTCAAACCCCGTATTTGCTAATTGGGCTGCATTACTCATGTTGTTTTTACTCTTCTTTTACATTCGGTTGTCGGTTAAAACTTTTGTGCTCATGGCGGTATTTTCGCTCATTTCATTGTATGGCAATTATTTCTTATCGCAAACCTTTCCTTTATTTATAGCATCACTTGTTTTATTTGTATTGGCTTGGATAGGTCAGTTTTACGGTCATAAAATTGAAGGTAAGAAACCTTCCTTTTTAAAGGATATCCAATTTTTACTTATCGGTCCGGCTTGGGTATTTGAAAAAATGAGTCGATGATATTATTAATCAAACTATTTAAAATCATTCTTTGAATTCATTCCATCCTTCCCACCCATATATTCTAGAAAACAAAGTCGTACTCTTGCGGCCGTTAACTGCTAACGACTTAGCACATTTACTACCATTTGCAATGCGCGAACCCGAATTGTGGAAGTATTCTTTGCTTTCGGCCAGTGGAGAAGATAACATGAGAAACTACCTCAACAAAGCTTTAGGTGAGCGAGAACTAGGAACGAGCCTACCATTTATAGTTTGGGACAAGCGCACACAGAAATATGCGGGAAGCACCCGTTTTTACGACATTCAAGAAAACCATGAAACCACGCAATTGGGATATACTTGGTATGGCAAAGATTTTCAAGGAACGGGATTAAATAAAAACTGCAAGTATTTATTGCTTCAATTTGCCTTTGATGTAATGAAGGTTAAAAGAGTAGAATTTAGAGCCGATGCAAATAATGCGCGTAGCATTGCCGCCATGAAAAGCCTGGGTTGTGTGGAAGAAGGAATTTTACGAAGCAATTGCAATAGCCCCGATGGAAGAAGAGATTCTATTATACTAAGCATTTTACAATCTGAATGGCAAAAAGACGTTAAGCAGCAGCTAAAAAATAAAATATGAATTTAATTGAAAATCCAGATCCAGAAACCATTGATTGGACACGCGTTGTAGCCCTATACAACAGCGTAAATTGGGAAAACCGATTGGAAAAAGAAGTTAAACGTGCTTTTCAAAAAAGTACATTTACTTGCTTTGTTTATATAGGAGCAGAGATCGTAGGTTTTGGTAGAACGTTTGATGATGGGCAGTATTACGGCACTATTTGCGATTTAGTAATTCACCCTGATTTTCAAGGAAACGGCTATGGTAAAATGATTTTAAATAATTTGAAGGACCGCATGAAAGATTATTTTTTTGTAACGCTTACCGCAGCACCCGGCAAAGCACCTTTTTATGATAAAATGGGCTGGAAAAAACAAACCTCCGCATTTATCTGGCCTACTGGCAAAAAGCAAGAATCAGAGCATTGTGAGTAACCTATCCATTACTGAAAGAGATCGCCTTATTTCTGAATTTCTAGGAAAAAGAAGAAGCGGAATGGACAGTTCTCAAATAAGAAAAACATTGCTAGCGGGGGGTATTCCAAAGGCGGAAGTATCTCAAATGATTACAGCAATCAATGAACTAGTTATTCAACCGAAGAATAATTCGCTTGGTCACTTATTCAAAAAATACCACGCCCAAGGTCGAATAGTTTTGGGCATTCTTGTTTTTGTAATTGGATTAATCTTACTTGTATTACAACTCACTCAACATTTAGCGATAAATTATCTCAAAACAACCTTAATCCTTTTATTCACCGGCATCGGTTCGTATGCATCTGGAAAGTATGCGCTAAGAAAAATAACTCGACCTATTAAAAAGTTTAATAGTAGTTTAAAACCAATAGACCGCAATTTATTTGACTTATAGACCCCTACTTCCTCTTTTTAATATTAAACCGTTTTCCTACGTATAATAATACAGAATTGGTGGTCGGAGTAATTCTGTAACCGTTGGCTTCTACAAATCGATTTGAATTAAAGGTGCGTAATCCCATCAGAAAATGCTTCGCTTCATAACCCATAGAGAAATTAAAGGCTAACCGTCCTATAAATCCATCATTGAGTTTCACCTCATTAATTTCGGTATATAAATTCACGTTTTTCAATCCAATACCGGGAACCATGGTCGCATTCACAAAAAACTTCTCCTTTATTACTAAGGTGTAGGTATACCCCACAGAAATACCAACCGAACGAGAGCGATACCCTATTACATCAAAATCTACATTAATAGAATCCGGTAAATCTTGGGCAAAGGGAGTCTCTGCATTCGCTAAATCGAGGCTATAAAATAAACCAGCAACTAAACTCCCCGCACTTTTAAGCTGTACCGCGTTTCGCAAATAGGCCGCTTTGTAGGAGAACTTTTTATTGTTGAAGAAATACCAACTAGAAAATCCCAAGGAATAGGTTTCCAAAGAGGTTACTATGGGTGTTTGGACTGCTCCTTTTATTTTTTTACCTCCTTGTTCTACCGAATTTACGTGAAACCCACGATAACGTTGTAAATGACCTTGAAAAACAATCGCATCGGTATATAGGTTTAATCTGAAGTCATGTTTGGTAGTTTCTCCATATTTCGCTTTATCTGAAGATGAAGCTGGTAGGCCGAATGAAAAAGCGATACCGAACCATTGATAATTTACGCCAAAACCTATATTAGTGGAACCCGTTGGAGATAAATACAACTTCTTTCCTGTGCGTACATTCTCTACCGTTAGGCTATGTGATTTTAAAAGCACCCCGGTGGTTAATAATAATTTATCGGATACATCTTTAAATCGCTGTATAGCAACCTCAGCAATAGAATCTACCTTACCAGTATCTTGTATGGACAGGGAGTCTATAAAAAGATTGTTCAATTCAATTACATCATCCGCGTATTTTAATCCGCGATACTGCATCTGGCCCATGGATATTCCTACCCATCCAAAAGTAAAGAGTATAAAACAAACGAAAGCAAACCGAAAATGAAGGCTTCCAGGTGGTAATTGTGATAATTTCATGGGATGCAAAATTAAGGTTGTTAAGTGAATTACGTGTTTAGTAAATTCAAAATGGGCACATCCTTTTGATATAATCCCATAAATTTCTTTTATTCTATGCCTCTCACTTTCGTAATTCCAAGGTAAAATCACGTTTTCGGCCATTTTCAACCTTCCATACGCTAGTTTTTTTCTTTTCAAATTTCTCCAAGAAAGGTAATTCCCCCTATATATAATAAAGGTATACGACTCTATTTTTAACCAGAACGTCAAGTCATATCACTATAACTTAAATGTCTAATAAACAGTAATAACCATACAATTATTGGTGAATCTATATTTAAACAGATTAAAATTTTACAGAAACAATCAACTTAACTCTCTACTCTACATTTGCCATGTAAATATGAAGCAATCCCCAAGCTTCAAGTATTAATAAAAGTTAAAAACAAAATGATTAAAAAATTATCACTCTCTATTCTAGCAGCAATGCTAATGTCAGTTTCTTTCGCTACCGGTTACCAAATAACCGATTTAAAGATTGAAACAATCGCGGCAGATACCAATAATGAAGATGATGCTATAGATACAAAAGGTATTTCAGTTTCTCCAGCTCACTTTCATTTAAACTTAAAGCCGGGTCAGACAAAAACGTATAAGATTAAAATTAATAACGACACCGAATCCAAAAAAGAGTTTAAAGTCAATATGTATGACTTTAACATGAATGGAAAAGGTAAAAGTTCTTTTCTTCCTACCGGAACTGGCGAATACTCCTTATCTCAATGGATGAACGTCTCTCCTACATTTTTCGAAGTAAAACCAGGCGAAAAGAAAGAGATTTCTTTCACCGTATCTGTACCCAGTGATGAAACAGGAAACAGAGCAGCATGGTCAATCATAATGATTGAACAAGCTGAACCAAGAAAACAGTTACAACCTGCACAAAAAGGGTCTGGAACTGTGGCACTTGGAGTTGTTCCCACCTTCGCTTTCGGAGTATTTGTTTACCAAAATCCTCCTACAGTAAAAACGGAAAACGTTGAAATGATTGGCTTCAAAATGGAAACCAAAGACGATGTTAACACGGTTTACCTAGAAGCAGAAAATAAAGGAAACGGAATTGCATACTGTACATCATACATTGATTTAATCAATAACGCAACAGGAGCACAAGTAAGATTAACAGTTAAGAAATTTACTATAGTCCCAGGGCTTATCAGAGACTTTGTTTTTAAACTCCCTGAATTAGTACCGGGCGACTACACAGCTGTCGGAGTGTTAGACTACGAGGGATCAGAAGAGATTCAAGCAGCTAAAATGCAGATTACAATTAAATAAAACGAACAAAAATTTTTACTAACTAAATACCAATTATTATGAAAAGAGTAGGATTACTTACTGCAGCGATGATGATCGCAGGAATGACAACTGTAAACGCACAGTTAATTGATGAAAAAGATGTAACAGTAACATTGGACTTACAGCCAGTATTACAATTGGATATGTCTACACCAGACCAAATCGAATTCGTATTTGACGATATCGATGAGTACTATGCTGGAATTACCCACTATGGTGCAACAGTTTTAAAAGTTAGCTCAACAGTTTCTTGGGATTTATATGCAGTTGGAAGATCAACTGGAACCAACGGACCTGAATTTTGGGATCAACAAATAGATTACGGAAATTCAAATCCGAATGCACAACCTAATTTACCATTGAGTTTATTAGAATTACGTCAAGCGCAAGCAAACAACGGTGACGGAGCTGCTGCTGGAGCATTTACTGATTATTCAGCTGCTTTCTCTCCATCTTCTGTACCTTCTGCTCAAAACAGTTTGTATGTAAACGGTGGTACTAACACTGCTCCATCTACAAACGACAAGTATATTGCGGGTCACGCAGGTACTTCAGGAACAGCAGGACAAGATTTCATGGAAGGCGGTTCTTATATGAATCAAAACGGAATCAATTCTAACTATTACTATGTAATTGACTATAGAATTCTTCCAGGCTTACCTGCAATTTTCCCAATGGCTGCTGACGCTGATGGCGCAACAATGGAAGATTTGGTAACTGTAAACGGTGCTGGAGCTTATGCTGAGCCAGGTGTTTACACCATGTACGTACAGTACATATTACTAGAAGATCAATAGAATTCCACCATATTCTAGGAAGCGGCTTCAGAAGCCGCTTCCTTATTTTACTAAAAACTAAATGATGCACACCACTCCCCAAGTTAAATCATTATTCACTTTAGCAGTTACAATGCTAATGTTTGTAGTAGCTCAAGCGCAAGTTCACTGTGGGCTAGTACAAATGGAACCGAACAGCTCGGTTAATGCGATGATGACCTTTGACGATTTCACTAAGTATAATGGTGGTTACATCATTAACGGGGTCGCCAGAATTAAAGTACGTGTAGAAGATAAAGCCGTTATAGATCCATTATGTTCATGGAATTTAATAATGACTATCGACAACAACCCCGCAGCCGGAACACCCGGCAACGAGTGGGAAGAGTTAAACCAATACGGAAGTGGTTTAGGACAAAATCCAACCATTGATGCTTTGGAAATCCGTGTAAGAAACAGTTGTAGTACCTCTCCTATCGATGGGTTATTTATCAACTTCACCAACAACATGGATGTGATTGACATCATTGCACCAATGCTTCCAGTTACACCCGCAGGTAGTTGTTCAGTCAACACCAACGGACCAGGAAGTTATATGACAAACTATGACGAATTCAATTTTACGATTGACGTTCGTGTTAGACCAGGGTTCGACTTTAACCCCGGAATTTTTCAGCTAAACATTAAATTTAGATTAGAAGAGAATCTGTAAAAAATGTTCACACACCACCACACATATTGTCCCCCATTTTTAAAATCAATCATCTTTATGATATTGGTTTTAAGCACCGTAGTTTCATTGGGTCAAACCTATGGAACTGCCAAAGATTCACTTATTGCCACTAGAGGCATTAACGGTGATACCCTTACCGCTATAGATGGCGACACCCCAACTACCAAGGTAGATTCAGTAATTGTAGCAGCTCATGAAGTAGCTAAAAAAGAAAGAGAACTTATCCCAAATCAAGTTAACGTGTTTTTTAATAATGAAAAGATGGAGCTAAAAAAAGGCGAAATCATTTCAAACGTTCTTCAAGTAGTAAATAAAACTGCTGAAGAGCAAATTTTTATGGTAAACATCCTGTTTCCTGCGGGCTGGATGAATTTAAGCGACAATAAAGCTTACCGTTTACAGCCAGAAGAAAAGATATTTATTCCTGTGCTATTAATTCCACAGCGAATGATGAATAGTAACACGGAAATTTTAATCAATGCCTTTTTGGTAAACCAGCAAGATGAACAATTAGCGGCTACCTACTTCACTATGTTCACTAAAAAACATATTTCTTGGGAAGCTACTATTGAAGAAGGTGCGCGCATATACTTCAGAAATGGAGAAACTGAAAAAGACTTTACCTACAGCATCATGAACACCGGTAATTTTGACCAAGACATATTAATGAGTCATAAAACCAATGGTGGAGATGTAATTTTAAAAGATACCAACGATAGAGTATTATCGGATAGAGCAGCTACCATTACTTTAATGCCTGGGCATGATACTACTATTACATATAGAGCTTCTACACAGGACTATCAAAAACGTAATTTCAAAAAAATATCTATTCAGAACCATAACCCAAACGCAGATTTAAATTTCAAGAAACATACGGTTTTCATCAATTCATCTGAACCAAAAGGATTAGGTTCTGACATTTATAAAAAAGGAAATAAAGTAGATATCGTGAAACTTCCTAATGCGGTTAAAGTTTCTCCTTACGGATATCCAAACTTACCATTAACCATAGAAGCTAACGTACAAAACGTTTTATCTGATTTTACTTTCATGTCACTAGATTTAAGAGGGTTTAAACAAATCAATAAAAACACCAGCATTGCCTATAACGCACAATTAAACTACAGCCAAGCATATTGGAATGACAACCTTCTTAAATCTGTACCTTGGTATATTGGTTATTTCAATCAAAATACTACCGTTGAAGTGGGTCAAGTAAGTGGTAACTTAATTGGGGTATATAACTACGGACAAGGAATTAAAGCTTCTCATTCTTATTTAGGAAAACACAAGACTTCCGCATTTTATGTACGTGATCCCAGTATTTTTAAAGAAGCCAGAACAGAATCTTTCGGGTTCGGTCAGGAGTTTAAATTATCAGAAAACTTTAAAATAACTGCTAAAGCAGGTAGAGGGATTAACAACTTCACCAATACTACCATTGATGTAGCTACTTTAAATCCTTCTTTTAACATCCGTAAAAAAGTATTTTTAAATTTCTCAGGAGCTGTTTCCGACCGTAAGGTAGGCGCTGTTAGACCTATTTCTACAAAAGGATATTTAGTTGGAGCGAATGTTTCTACCAATTACTTCCACAAAAAAATTAAAACAAGCTTATCGGCACGTTACAATAACCCTACCTTTAGTTACGGAACTTTTGAACGCTTAACAGGAAATCACAGAACTTCGTTTCAAGTAAATCCAAATTTAAATATCTATATAGACAACAATTACCAACGAATGATTTCTTTTAACACCACTGGTAACAACGTGGCGTTTAAACAAGAGTTGATGTACAACAATGTTGTTTTTAGTACCTCTAATAAATATGGAACGTTTCAACCCGGTATTTTTTACAACATTACCGATTACCTAGCTAACCGTGTTCATTCTCGTGGGCTTACCATGCGTTTTTCAAACTTTGATTTTCAAAAAAACATTCTTTCTTCTGTTTTTGTAAAAGCGGGCTACAACGACCCTATGGATATTGCAGCCAAATCTGATTATTTCACATTTGAAATGAGCGGTTTAATTCGTTACCGAGTTTGGGATTTTAGCGTAAAATATAACTATGGAGCCCTTTCAACCAATGCTTTGGTGAATATGCAACGTGAAGGAATTACTCCCCAATCATTTAGATTATCGGTTCAAAACCAACATCAGTTTAAAAACCCGCATTACTTGTTGGAAAATGCGCTTACCTACAATTTCAACAACCGTTTTGACGGTCACAACCTTGGTTTATATCCAAAGTTTTATTACTTCACCAACTCCGGATGGAGATATGGCGTGCAAATGAATTATAATTACGCTTCAAGTAACTACGGTTCAATTTATGAATCATATAACCCTGGAGCACCGATTAACGGTTCACGTGGAGCAACTTCTAATCATAATGTAAATTTAAGCGTGAGCGTGAAGAAAGAGTTTGGTATTCCAGTTCCTTTTGCAAAAAAACAACATGCTTCTAATACCATTGTGGCATTTTATGATGTGAATGGTAACCACATGAAAGAAAAAGACGAACCAGTAATGGAAAACATTATTGTACGTATCAACGGTAGCGAAGTAATTACTAACGCAAAAGGTGAAGCAGAAATGGCTAATATGCCTGTGGGTCGTTACCCATTTTCAATCATCGCTTTAGACAAAATGGAAGGTTGGTTTGCTGATATTAGTGATTCAATTACCGTTCTAAATAGTGGGACTATCAACATTCCTTTTGTAAGAGGGGTAAAAGTATATGGAGATGTAATTCTAGACCGTCAACAAATTGCTGTAGCAGATAAAGATAAAGTGTTTGACATGTCTCGTATAAAAATTACTGCTACCGGTGGTAAGGTTTACAATACCCTTACAGATATTGATGGTCATTTTGAGTTTTATTTACCAAATGGAAATTATACTTTAACTATGGATGAGACCATTTTAGGAGAAACTTACAAGTTGTCTAAAAACAATATTCCACTTACCTTAAAAACATCGCAAGATGGTGTTTACATGTCTTTTTACATTGTAGAGAAAAGACGTAAAGTAAAATTCAAATCCTTCTAAGGTTCTGTTGTTTTACTTGCTTAGGTTATTATCCCTAATACCACTAAAAATTTCCATTTACTAATCCATTACCGGTAGATTCAAAAGGTAATTGGTACTTCTACCCCCTTCTCCAGTATCGGATAAAACGCCTTTTTCAATTAAGTTTTGAATATCTCTTCGCGCAGTATCCCTGTGTACTCTTGTCATTTTAGCCCATTTAGATGAATTAAGCTTTCCCACAAAATCACCTTGCAACTTATTAATCATTTCCACTTGTCGCTCATTGAATTGAGTGGTTTTATGCAATTCCCAAAATTTTGCTTTAATCAAGATTTTGGAAAGCGTTTCATTGGTCGCTTCCAGGGCTTCGGTTAGGCGTTCAAAATACCAAACTAACCATTGACTTACATCCATGCTGCCCTTTTGCGTAGATTCTAACACATTGTAATATCCCTTTTTAGATTGCAATATCTTACCAGACATGCTATAGAACCGTTGATTTGTGCTATCCGCTCTGGCTAACTGACTGTCAGCAATGGCTCTAGCAATCCTCCCATTTCCATCATCAAATGGGTGGATACTTACAAACCATAAATGAGAAATACCCGATTTTATTACCGGTTCCATACTAGCATCCGAATTAAACCAATTAATAAATCGACTCATTTCCAATGCTAAACGTGATGACTCAGGCGCGGTATAATGTACCTTTTCTTTACCCATAGGTCCAGATACTACTTGCATTGGTCCACGTGCATCCGTTCGCCAATTACCAACAGTAATTTTATACATCCCACTTCTTCCTGAAGGAAAAAGAGCCGCATGCCAACCAAAAAGCCTGTCCTCAGTTAATGGGTTCATGAATTTTTGGGTCGCATCAAGCATCATTTCAACGACTCCTTCCACATCACGGCTTGCTTCGGGCAATCCAAATATTTCCATACCCAGCCTTTTTGCTACCGATGACCTTACCTCATCGGGGTTTAAAAACTCCCCTTCAATTTCACTAGATCGCACAATATCTTCGGTCAAAGTTTTAAGAACTGCTTCCTCTCTAAGCTCGAATCCCATCCCTTCCATTCGACCAATTAGTCTACCCTGTAAGTTGCGTACCGTGCTAATATATGGAACTAGCATTTCATTATCCCATCTGAAATTTGGCCAGTCTTTGCTTTGATGTAAATACATAATATCTCTTAATGCCGTAAATAATACGGCAAATATACCCATTATTTGACGTATTCTAATCTAATTGCCGTAATATATACGTCAATTACTGCCGTTATTTGCCGTAAATGCAAAATAATTAGTCAGGGCAATTCGCGTTAATTATTGATTTACAGACATATAGCGCAAAACCTACACCTTCGGATTAGGCAAAGTAAATATAAACTCACTTCCTTTTTTCAATTCACTATCCACCCAAATTTTTCCAGCATGGGTTTCAACTAACTCCTTACATAGCAACAAGCCTATTCCAGTTCCTTTTTCGTTTTCCGTTCCTTTAGTACTAACGTGGTGGGCATCATCAAACAATTTTGAAATTACTTCGGCATCCATTCCCACTCCATTGTCTGTAACTGTAATTTGAACCTCTACCCCATTATCCTTGGCATAAACATTTATTGCTCCCCCATTATTTGTAAACTTAATGGCATTAGAAATCAAATTACGTAAAACAGTATGCAACATTTGCTTGTCGGCAAAGGCGGAAACCTTATTGAATTCGTGAGGAGTTAATGAAATATTCTTGTTTTTGGCTAAAAGATTTACATTTTCAAAAACCCTGTCCCAAACCGGAGATAAAGGTAGCATTTTCGGCTTAAAATCTATTTTACCAGAATGGGCCCGTTGCCAAGTTAATAGCTCTTCTAATAATCCATACGTGCTACTGGCAGAAGCAACTACCGACTTCAATCTACTTTCGATAATATCAATACTCCATTCGTTAATATTTTCAGTAATAAGCAACAAAAAATTAGCCAACGTACCAATGGGATTCTTTAAATCATGTGCCAAAATTGAAATGAAACGGTCTTTATTCGTATTCAACTGATTAAGTTCTACATTGGCTTTATTCAATTTTTCTATGGTATGTTCAAGAGTTATTTTTTCTCGAATTAAATCTCTTTGTAAATTATTAATTTTACTGTTTAATTGATGCATTAACGCGTTTTGCTCACTTAACTGGGCCGCATCTACCCCCCTACAATTAGTATTTCATCATTTTTTCTATAAACTTGCGTCCAAAGAGAGCTATTGACCGAAGCATAATCTCCCATGGTCATAAAACCTTCAAAAATTAGTTCTTCTTTATTACTCATTACCACTAATTCATCAAATGAAGGATTGATAAGAGACTCTGATGGCTCTTTAATAAACAATGATTCCATAGAATCATTGGCAAATAGTAATGTTCTTTCTATCGAAAATAAAGCAATACACATCATTATTGACCAGTAAGGTTTGCTTAATTTCATTTGTCCATTTTTCTAATGGATAAAGAACCGAATCATTTGACATACGCTGTTTTAAGAATTTGCTGCATCCGTTTTTTCGTCAGCCACGGTTTCAAAAGCAGGAATATTTACTTGCATCCATTCGTAGTACGGATAAACCTCTTTAAAAGTTTCAGTAGATAAATTTTCTTTCAAAATTATTATCCAAGAATTCAACTGAGCCGACCAGTAATGAGTTGCAAAACCATGGCTACGGTATGCTCTAAATACCCATAACACGGTATCCACCAAAACATTGGGATTATGGTTTTTCAAAATGGAAGCAATAAACCGAACATGGTTTGCATGATTATCTTTCATCATACTCATGTTGTCTGTTCCGATCAAACTCTCAATGTCTGCCCTTTCAGACATCGTAATATCCATTTTTGAGGCAACTAATTCAGATTTGCCTAGATACTCATTTGCAGCCTTTTCACTTACTTGTTTCAGCTTACCGGCTGATGCTAGTAGATAGTTTTTATCCATTTTTATTGATTTGTTTAATATATAAATCGGTGCTTTTAATATCGGGTTGATAGACCACATTTTTATACTTTACTAATACTTCTTCTCCCCCACGAAGAAAAGCTTGACCTCCAACTAAAATGGGTATATCCGGAAAATCAATCCTAATCTGCTGAATCATGCTTTCCAAAATTGGTAAATGAAAGTATATACTTAATGATATCGCAATCATTTCAGCGTTGATAGATTTAATGAAACTGGTTAATTCTTTGGTAGGAGTATTGGCCCCTAGAAAATAAGAATTCCATCCATTCAACTCAAAAACATCATTAATCATTTTCACCCCAATCTGATGGTATTCTGTTTCCACACAGGCAACGATTACGGTTCTATTAATTTTTTCGTTTGAAATTATGGCTGGGTAATACTCGTTTAAAATAGCTTCTACAATGGCCGAAGATAAATGTTCAGTGGCAACACTAATTTTATTGAACTCCCATAATTCCCCAACATCATATAATGATTTTTTTAGAATTTCTTCGTATAAATAGGTTAAGGAAGTTTCCTCAAAAACACGCTTGGCTAAACTCGAACATTTTGCATAATCTCCCTTTAGCAAGAAATTTAAAAACTCCTTTTGCTGAATTTTTTTTGCCCCTATTGACATAATCGTTACCACTCAATAACCCCTAATAATCTCATGCAAATTAGAATTTTTATATTGAAATTCAAAGGATTAATACCGGAAAAGGGTAAAGTGTAATTTCGCCACTAATGTATTTTTTCTCATGATTTTTATTGGCATTTTAACATGCTTACAAAATTCAAAAAGCCATAAATCAAACCCACACATCTAACAACGCAAATGAATTATTACAGTAAAAACCTGATTTCCATAATCTAAATTATTTTCTGCTTACCATTCCTCAAAACTGGTATATAGGGTTAAATTCTTACCAATTATAAACGCATCAAAAGCGAAACCATCAATTTTTTGCACCGAAAAATAAAACCCTGTAAAAAACTAGCCTATTATTACCATTAACTACCTCATTTCCAAATTAAGGTATAGCCAATATATAACAAAAACAAGCCTAAGGCTGAGTAAAAAATACGCGCTCCATTTCTCCCAAATAGTTTCAGAAATAGCTGGGCTTTTCTATTCTCAAAGAAAAAATCCCAATTAAATATACTGGCTATTATGGCAAATGCGCCACCAGAAATGGTAATAATTACCGTTATCCACTCCGTATTTTCTTCCATTTTTATGCGTATTTAATTGCTTATCAATATTTCCAATTACTTTTTCAAAGCCTCAATTTGTTCTCTTGCAAATGCAACAGAATCTGGGTCATCTAATTTCATCATTTTTTCATAATATTTTATGGAATTCTCCAAGTCGCCTTTAAGTTTATAACCGTACGCAATATTACTTAATACGATTCCATCTTTTGGGTCAATTTTTTCCGCTTTCAAAAGAGCTTCTATCCCTCTGTCATATTCTCCCGTCAACAAATACGTGATAGATATGTTAGTTAAGCTTTCAATATGATCAGGATACAATTTCAAAATTTCTTCGGCAATGGTCCGCATGTTTTCTAGTAGTTCATCATTCTCGGTTTCATACAGCTCTAGCTGGTAATCTTGGATAGAGCTAAGAAAAAAATCTTTTCCGTCCTCTTTTTTTTCATTGTACGCCCAAGTCCATTTATTATTGTTTTTCTCTGAATACCGAACCGTCTTTACAATCTCATGGGTAAAACCACCCCAATCTTCTGTTTGTCCCAGCGCATAAATTTTACCGAAACGCATATCCAATCTATTCGGATATAGTTTTATTCCTTCATCAATTTTATCCAATCCTTTCTGCAAAATTTCTGGGTTACAAATGATTACACTTCCTAAAAACCCCGCAACTTGACCGGTGCTATCTTCCAATTGAAGACTTTCGCCTTGGGGCTGATTATGGGACATGGAAACGAATTCCTGTTTAGATTTTTGAAAGTAATAATTAAAATAACTGGTAAATAATTCTGGATTTTTAGCGTCTTCGGATTCCCATTTTGTTAAAAGTTCGAATTGTTGAGCCGTATCACCATCAATTAATAATTGATTAAACTGTTCTTTGTAGTCCTGAGCTATTCCGATATGGGTTAAAATGGAAAAGGTAATAATGCTTACTAATTTTCTCACTGTTTGTATTTTTTAGGTATATGAATTATTGCGTTATTGCTTATTTCGTAATTACGAGCAATTTAATGGTTTTTATCTTGTTAAATTCACCGCAAGGTGTTTTTTTATTCCTTTTACTTATCAATTTGAAATACTTTAATGTACCACCCTGCTCCTACCTGTGACAAAATAGTTTTCTGATACTTCTTTCTTCTATATTTTTTGCTTAAGGGATAGTAGCCATTGTTTGAGCTCCTTTTTTTGGAGCTTTTCGCCCTAAAAAGAGCGAGTGCGGAAAGCCCGACCCGGAATTATTTTATGCAGCGCTAGCAGAATGAAATAATGAAGGGATATGCCCAAGCTCACACCATTACAAACAAAAAAAGGCTGCCTCACTTTCGTGAAACAGCCTTTAAATATAATGTAATTACTAAATATTAGTAATAATGTAATCTTCTTACTTTAGCGATATATTTAGCTAGACGAATTACTTGTTTTACGTATCCAAACTCATTATCATACCAAGCGTACAACACAATGTTTTTACCATCACTATGTACTAAGGTTGCATTTGAATCGTAAACAGAACAACAGGTGTTGCCAATAATATCGTTAGATACTAATTCTGGGTCCATGTTGTAATTGATTTGGTTCACCAAGTTACCAGAAAGAGCTGCGTCACGCAATAAAGCGTTTACACCTTCTACGGTAGTCTCTTTTTTCACTTTCAATTTCAAAATAGCCAAAGAACCGTTCGGAGTAGGAACACGTACCGCATTTGCTGTTAATAACCCATCTAACTCAGGAATTACTTTTGCTACTGCTTTACCAGCACCAGTAGAGGTAATTACCATGTTGATAGCAGCACTTCTACCTCTACGAGGTTTTTTGTGCATATTGTCTAACAAGTTTTGGTCATTGGTATAAGCGTGAATAGTTTCCACGTGTCCTTGCTCAACGCCTAAGTTGTCGTTTACCACTTTTAATACTGGTGAAATAGCGTTGGTTGTACAAGATGCTGCTGAATAAATATCAATGGCATCTAAATCTAAATCCCAATGGTTAATTCCATACACAATGTTAGGAATGCCCCCACCTGGAGCAGTTAAAAGCACCTTAGACACACCGTTTGCACGCATGTGAATACTTAATGCCTCTTTGTCAGTGTAAACACCAGTGTTATCAATCATTAAGGCGTTAGTAATGCCATAAGATTCATAATCCATCGCACCTGCATCTTTGGTACCTAGCATCAAAACGCGTTGACCATTAATAATCAATTGTTGGTTTTCTAAATCTTCTTCAATAGTACCGGCAAATTTTCCGTGAACAGAATCGTTACGTAAAAGAGCGGCTCTTTTGATGATGGTTGCATCATCGTTACTACGGGTAACAATAGCGCGTAAACGTAATTGTTGCCCTTTACCGAATTGTTTGATTAACTCACGAGCTACCAAACGACCGATACGTCCAAAACCAAATAAAACCACATCGCGAGGTTCTACAACGTTTCCTTTGTCTAAAACAAACCCACTTAAAACAGAATCCAAAAATTCTTGTTTTGTTTTAAATTCAGTTTGTTCCATCCAATTAGCAGCTAATTTACCAATATCGATTTTAGCTGGAGCTAAATTCATTCCTTCCATCAAAGAAGCCAATTCAGCTACATCATTAATGTGAATGGGTTTATTAACTACGTTTTTAGCGTAATTCATTAACTGAATTTTTTCAGATACAGAAGTATCTGCTAAATCGTTGCGAAAAAGGACCAATTCAACCGATTGGTTTAAAAGCAGGTGACCCACTGAGGTTGCCAAACTAACTGCTTGACGTTTTTGCTCAACAAAAGAGTCCATTTGTTTGTGATAAGACTCCTTATACGTTTCTTCAACCATGTTTTTTTATTTGAAGTTTTTATAAAATTTGAGACTGCGAAAATAGTTATTATATACTTTATTGAATCAAAAAAAGCCACTCAAAATGAGTGACTTTTAACAGGTTGGTTAGTGTACTATATACACTTTACATACCTACTCCGTAATACTTCCTATTCCCATTAGGATATAGTCCACCAAATAAAACACCACCAGTTTTAGATTTTAGAATTTCTTCCATTTCGGCAACATTTTTTACCGGTTGATTATCAATGTGAGTCACAATAAAACCGTTATGCATTCCCGACTTTCTAAACTTTCCATTTTGAATATTAGTTACCATCACGCCATATTTAATGTTTAGATTCTTTTTCAAATCGCTATCCACATTTTCGAAATTTGCGCCTAATTCTGCCAAGGTGTTATCAGCTACTTTTACTACATCAGTATTTCCACTACTATTTCTCAATTTCAAACTAAATTGTTTTTGATTTCCGTTTCGGTCCACTTGCACTGCTACCTCATCGCCCGGATTATATCTTCCAATTTGGGATTGCAACTCAGCTACTGAATGTACACCAACTTCATTTACGGAAATTACCACATCTCCTTTTTCAATACCCGCTTCTTTGGCCGCACCGGATTCAGAAATGTCTGCTATATAAACACCATTCATGGTTTTTAAATCTTCCGACTCGGCTAGTTCTGCATTGATATCTCTAATGGAAACTCCTATAAAAGCCCGTTGAACAACTCCGTATTCCATAATATCATTCACCACTTTTTTCATAATATTCACCGGTATTGCAAATGAATATCCAGAGTAAGAACCAGTAGGAGATTTTATGGCTGAATTAATTCCAATCAATTCGCCACTGGTATTCACGAGCGCTCCTCCACTATTTCCGGGGTTAACTGCGGCATCCGTTTGGATAAAAGCTTCTAAAGGAGGTGTGCCATTTGCTCCTTGCAAAATATTGATACTCCGCGCTTTTGCAGACACAATTCCTGCGGTTACGGTAGAGTTTAAATTGTATGGATTACCTACAGCAAGTACCCATTCTCCTAATTTCAATTCGTCAGAGTTTCCTATTTGGATAGCCTGCAACCCATCGGCATCAATTTTCAATAAAGCCAAATCTGTAGATGGGTCTACACCTACCACATGGGCCACATAACTTTCATTTGTATTAAATACCACCTCTATATTATCGGCTCCATCCACCACGTGATTGTTGGTCACAATGTAGCCATCTTGCCTAATTACCACTCCAGACCCAGAACCTTGCTTGTCAGGAGCTTTATAGCGTTTTCCTTGGGTATTTCCCCTCAAAAAGTAATCAAACGGGTCATATTGCACCATTTCCTGCCCTTCTTGAGTTACTTTAACATGCACTACTTCTTTTACCGTTTCCTCAGCTGCATGGCTTAAGTCTACATACGAATGTGAAGTTGGCTGATCCATAAGCAAAGCTGGTTTCACCATATTTTCATGCGCATTAGAATTGGCAAGAGTACTGCTATTTGTTTTTTCACCCTGGAAATAAGTGACTGCCGAAATTGACATTACTCCACCCAAAAAGGCAGCTCCAAATAATCCAATGTACTTTTTCATATCTCTATTTTTTTAAATTATTATTTGGTTAAATATTTACGATTTCAAAAATAGAAACACTCCTTTTAGTAGCCCTTTTCATTTATTTTAAAAAATGTTAAAGCCTATTCTCATTAGCGTTGTTTAACATTTTGATAAGGGTTGGAAGGTTTGATTTGGGCTAATAACTTGTGCTATTATTATTCACTATTTTGGGTTTTGCTGTATTTCTACACATTATAAATTAGCAAATAGTATACGCTTAAAAAAAATGGAGTACAATTCTAAAATCAATATCCAAAAACCTACTTTTGATTTCTAACAAAAATCACCAACGTGTCTATATTATTTCAAAAATACAACGGAGCTGGAAACGATTTTATCATGATAGATAATCGCGACCACCATTTTGATGCTTCCAACACACCACTGATTAAACAACTGTGTACTCGTCATTTTGGGGTTGGTGCAGATGGTTTAATACTCCTAGAAAATGCGGATGGCTACGATTTTAAAATGGTCTATTTCAATAGTGATGGAAAGGAAAGTACCATGTGTGGCAACGGAGGACGTTGCATTATTCGGTTTGCGCATGACTTGAAAATTATAGGAACCAAAACCCGATTTATCGCCATTGATGGTATCCATTTGGGAAAAGTATTGAAAGATGTTATTTCCTTACAAATGCAAAATGTTTCGGCTATTGATGAAAATGATATTCGTACAGAATTGAATACAGGGTCACCACATTATGTAGCATTTATGGATGAAATCCCTACCACCACTTTTGTTAACGAAGCTAGAGCTGTGCGCGAAAATGAACCCTACACTAAAGAAGGAATTAATGTAAACTTTGCCAAGGTTACTAACAATCAAATCGAAATGCGCACTTTTGAAAGAGGTGTAGAAGATGAGACTTTAGCCTGTGGAACCGGAGCAACAGCGGTGGCAATAGCAGCACATAAACGAAGTTTGATCACTACTAATTCCATCCCGATAATTGTTAAAGGTGGTAAGCTTAATGTGAGTTTTGAAGCAACTGAAAACGGGTATGAAAATATTTGGTTAACTGGCCCAGCGGAGTTTGTGTTTGAAGGAAATTTTACAGCCAAATGAGTAAAGAAATCACATTAAGAGCCTTAGAGCCCAGCGATATTAATCACCTTTACAGGTGGGAAAACGATGAACGCGTATGGTTTTCGAGTGCAACAACACGTCCTTTATCCATCCAAACATTGCAATTGTATATTGATTCGGTCAACGATATTTATACCGATAAACAAGTACGATTAATCATTGAATCGGATGGAAAAGCAGTAGGTTGTGTTGATTTATTTGATTTTGAACCTCTTCACCAAAGAGCCGGAGTTGGTATTATGATGGATGAAGATTTTGAAGGTCAAGGATTGGCTTTTCTGGCCTTGAAAGAATTACTAAAATACGCCTTCAGTCAATTAGGATTACATCAACTTTATTGTAGCATTGCCGCTGGTAACGCCAGAAGTATAACCCTTTTTGAAAAAGCTGGATTTTCCCAAACGGGTATCAAAAGGGAATGGCTTCGCATAGATAGACAATGGCAAGACGAACTATTTTTTCAATGTTTTAACGGATAACGAATGGCTAAGAAAAAGAAAAAATCTTCTTCGTTGAAATTAATAATTGTATCCATTTTGGGAATAGGCCTTATAGCTGGAGCAATGTTTGGCTACCATTTTTATAGCTACATTAAATTAGCTAACGTAAAAATGGATAAGGAACAAGCCGATTTTTATATCCACTCGGATTGGGGTTACCCAAGGGTTGCAGAAGAATTAAAAACGCAAGGAATCATTCATAACCAAGAATCGTTTGAATGGGTGGCCGAACAAAAAAACTATCCGAATAAGGTAAAACCGGGGAGATACATTATTCAAAACGGATTAAGTAATACCGAATTGGTAGACCAATTACGTTCAGGAAAACAAACTCCGGTTAAAGTCACTTTTCATAATATTTCAAGATTGACACAATTAGCCGCGCTTGTTTCTAAACAGATAGAAGCCGATTCGGCTGAGCTTATTCAAGCTTTCTTAAACCCGGATTTCATGAAAGAAAATGGGTTAAAAAAAGCCACCGTTCAAGCTATTTTCATACCCAATACCTATGAACTTTACTGGAATACTAGCGGTGCTCAGTTTGTAAAACGTATGCAACAAGAGTTTCAACATTTTTGGTCGGTAGACCAAAAGAACAAAGCAAAAGACTTGGGGCTAACACCAATTGAAGTGACTACCTTAGCTTCTATAGTAGAGGCCGAAACCAAAAAGAAAGATGAAATGCCTAAGGTGGCTGGGTTATACATAAATAGACTCACCATTGGCATGCGTTTACAATCGGACCCAACGGTGGTTTTTGCTTTAAATAAACCAGGTATTCATCGCGTGTATTTTGACGATTTAAAAATAGACTCACCGTATAATACATACATTCATACAGGTCTACCTCCGGGTCCTATTGGGTTTCCTAGCACAACCGCCTTGCGCGCAGTTCTCAATCAGTACAAAAGCAGCTATATCTATATGTGTGCTAAACCAGATTATTCTGGTTACCACAATTTTGCAAACAGTTACTCTGCGCATCAAAAAAATGCTCGGATTTATCGTGCATTTTTGAAAAAAGAAGGGATTCGCTAAGTTGGAATTCGGAAGAAAAATTAATGTTTTGGAAATACTATTATTTTACATAAAATGACACTTTTTTACATACAAGGAGCTTCCAACGAATTACAATTTTTACCTAAAGAAGAATCAAAACATGCGGTAAAAGTACTTCGCTTACAGCCGGGAGATTTACTTGCCATTACGAATGGTGAAGGCGATATTCATACCGCCAAGGTGGTTTTTGCTAATCAGAAAAAGTGTGAAGTGGCTGTTTTTGAATCAGAACATTTTGAACCAAAAAAACATCACATTCATATTGCCGTTGCTCCCACCAAACTTAATGACCGGTTCGAGTGGATGCTAGAAAAAATGACCGAAATGGGAGTGGATGAAATCACCCCTATCATTTGTCATCATTCAGAGCGTAAAGTGTTGAAGTTAGAGCGAATGGAACGTATCATTATTTCTGCAGTGAAACAATCTTGGAAAGCCTACAAACCGGTTATAAATGACCCCGTTAAGTATTCCGACTTTATTAAAACAGCACAATTTGACCAACAATTTATTGCCCATTGCAATGGAGGCTGTGGCAACGATTCGCATTTAAAAAATGGGGCCAATCCAAATTCTAATATCGGTGTTCTTATTGGGCCTGAGGGTGATTTTTCGGAAAGGGAAGTTGCATTAGCTACTGAAAACAATTGGGTAAAAACAGGTTTGGGTTCCTCTAGGCTACGTACCGAAACAGCCGCATTGGTGGCTTGTTTTACATTGAATTTGATTAATGAGTAATGGTGCGAATTTCGTTGCTTAAATAGCTATTAAAGTTTCACGCGAAGTTCGCTAAGAATAAAAACACGCAAAGAAATCGCAAAGCCTTTGCAATGCTATCACCCTTTGCGCTCTTTGCGCTTCTTTGTTTTCTTTGCGTGAAGGGCAATAAAATTTATTTACTTTTCTTTTAGGCCAGAGCGTACTGACTTTATTCCGTAAATCGCTATTAAAGTTTCATGCGAAGCTCGCTAAGAAAAAATACACGCAAAGAAATCGCTAAGCCTTTGCAATGCAGTCATCCTTTGCGCTCTTTACGTTTCTTTGGTTTCTTTGCGTGAATGGCAAATCCAACTAAATAATACCCACGCAAAGAAATCGCTAAGCTTTTGCAATGCAATCACCCTTTGCGCTCTTTGCGCTTCTTTGATTTCTTTGCGTGAAGGGCAATAAAACAAGCCATACACCAAAACCCCAGAATCCCTTTCCAAAATTTTGCAATTCCGTTTTCAATGTTGAACTTCGCACCTCAGAATGAGAAAACTAATAGTTATAATTACCGCGCTTTTAATTGGCGGAATGGTTTCAGCGCAAACCTATCAAATAGCACTTCTTAAATACAATGGTGGAGGTGATTGGTATGCCAATTTAGAAACTTCATTGCCCAACCTTATCCAATTTTCAAATCAGGCGATTGGCACACAAATCAATCCGCAACCAGCTACAGTTGAAGTAGGGTCCTCCGACATTTTTACATACCCCTTCATTCACATGACTGGGCATGGAAATGTGGTGTTCTCTACCCAAGAAATCGATAATTTACGAACTTATTTATTGGCAGGAGGTTTCCTTCATATTGATGATAATTACGGGTTAGACCAATTTATCCGAACAGAAATGCTAAAGGTTTTTCCTGAGCTAGAATGGGTAGAGTTACCTTTAGAACATCCCATTTATCATCAAAAATTTGAATTTAATAATGGATTACCCAAAATCCACAAACATGATGGTTTACCACCGCAAGGTTTTGGTTTAATCTATGAGGGTAGATTAGTTTGCTTCTATTCTTATGAAAGCGATTTGGGAGATGGATGGGAGTCTGCAGGAGTTCATAACGACCCGGAAGAAACGCATATATCAGCATTAAAAATGGGCGCAAATATTTTACAATATGTATTAATGGGCGAAGGTCAATTACCTTAATAAAATGAAAAAATTACTTGTTATTCTCGGTTTATCCATCCTTCTTTTTGCACAATGTAAAAAGTCTATTCCAGAGCCAACCGCACCCGTAAATAAAATGATTGGGTATTGGCACAATTACAACCATTTCACGTACAATAAAACGTTGGACACCACATTTAGTGACACCAACCAATTTGTGATGTTTGACATGGAAATTACCGACCTTGAAAATTTAACCAAATACTATCGAGATGGCTCAAGCCCCAGCCTACATACCTATGACACTACAGCTAACAGAATGTACATCTGGTCGGGTAGCTTTAAAGTGACCTATAAAATGGAACGTTTTGGGGATGACAGCATTACGCTTTCCTCTTTACCAAAACCCGCTGGTGGAATTCCTTTCCCAGGGAGTGATAAAGAAATTTGGGTATTTAAAAGAAGATAAAGTGACGTCCTACCGTTCCCGATAAAACAAAATAATCAAAACGGGTAAGAATACTAAATCAGCCAAAACAGCAAATAGCAATGTGATACTTACCAATAAACCAATGTAATAGGTACTCGAAAAATCTGAAAATACGAGCGCAAAAAAGCCGCTAACCAGAATTAAACTGGTTAAAACAATCGCTTTACCTGTAGAAAGACTTGCCCGTTTTAAAGCGTACAACATGGTCCTTCCTTTATCCAATTCCATTTTTAATTTGCTCACATAATGAATAGTATCATCTACCGCTATTCCGAAAGCTATGGTAAATATTATGGAGGTCGAAACTTTTAAATCAATTCCCGTAAACCCCATAAATCCACCTATCACTAGCAGCGGAATTACGTTAGGCACCAATGTGATAATTACCATTTTAACCGATTTAAATATCCCTCCCATTAGTAATGCCACCGAACCAAAGGCAATCAACAAGCCATACATTAGACTAGAAGCTAACGTTTCATTGTTTTTATCAATTAGGTATGCCATTCCCGTATAACGTAAATCTAGGTTTGAATTCGTTAATATTTCTGCAAAAGCTTCCCTGTTTTTGGCGTACTTCTCCTTAAATACTTTTCCTCCATAATCGTTCACTTGAGTACTAATACGAGTCGCGTTTCCAGCAGAATTCAAAACCATCTTAAGCTTACCCATTTTCTGAAACTTGCCAATTTGAGCACGAAGGGTTTCCCATTCCTTTTCTGATTGAGGAACCTTATATTCGTCTAGTTTCCCACCATGAATAGCTCTACGCATTGTTTTTATTACCGAATTGAGAGATACAAAACCTTTAATGCCAAACTCATTTTTCAAAATAGTTTCTATACGGTCGATAGCCACGATATCTGCATAATTCAACAAACTAGCCGAGTCCTTTTTTGAGACAACCACCTCAAATGGGCGCGCACCAGAATAATGCGTTTCAAAAAATTCAAAATTGGCGCGTAAAGGGTCGTTTTCAGATAAATCCTCCAATAAAAAGTTATTTACCTCCACTCGACTAATTCCAATTAGCGAAATCAAAATTACTCCTATTCCCAATCCAAATATCCATTTAGACTTGGAAACGACTAATTTAAAAACCTCTCGTAAAGCCTTATTCCAAAATAAATCTTCCGATTGAACGGTACTAATCCGCGGACGAGGCAACAAATAAAGTACCGATGGGAGAACTAAAAACGTAATAATAAACGCTAACATTACTCCGGTTGCAGTAAAGAAGCCGAAATCACGAACAGGAGTTATTCCAGAGGTATATAGCGATAAAAAACCAATGGCAGTGGTGATGGAAGTCAAAAAAGTAGCCTTTCCAATTTGGGTAAATGAAATCTTTAATGCCATTAACTTATCGGCTGTTTTTCGAAGCTCTTCCAAATATCGTGAAATAATGTGAACCACATCACTCATTCCAACCACAAACATGATGGTAGGTAATAGAGACGACATTAAATCAAACGATTTGTTCATTAGTGTCATTAAGGCCATTAACCAAACCACCGATACTCCAACCACTAATAATGGAATGACCACTCCCCAAACTGCTCGGAACGCTAAGGCCAAAATGATTACTACAATAAGCAACGAAATGGAAGTAAAGAACAATAATTCATATTGCATTTTATTCACGTAATACCGTTGACCATAGATTCTTCCTGCCGTTTGAACCTTATCAAATGAATATTCAGCAATTACAGCATCTATATTTGCAACAGCTTCGTCACTCTTTACTTTTGATAATCCGTATGTAGTATTCAAAACTACATTTAACGATTTTGCATCCGTAGCAATTAATGTGCTCAGTAATTCCCCACTCTCAAAAATTTTTGTGGAATCTTGCGCTAATCGTTGAGGTTGGTTAACGTGAATCCATTTAATCTCTGACATCCCAAAAGGACCTTTAACAGGATAACCTATTTGGGTTGGTGTAATAACCGTTTCTACGTATTCAACTTTTTTCAATGCTTGCGCAAAAGAATCCACCCGTGAAAGAAAACTGGAATCGAATATACCCGACTCATTTCCAAGGCTAATTAATACAAAATCATTGTCGGAGCCAAACACTTCTCGAAACTGATTGTAATACGCATATTCCGTATCTCCTTTCGGAAAATAATCCTCAAATTCATAATCAAACCGAAGCTTTCGAAGGGTGTAACTTGCTCCTAGAGTGAGAATAAATACCGCTAAAAGAACGGCAATTGCTATCGATTTATAGTTTTTCAATGTTTGCTTAAATAGACCGTCAAAGAAACAGTTTTTGTAGGGTTATAAGGCATATTTTAGGCAAAAGGTTGTCAACTGCTCATTTTCGATAATTAGTTATACAAAAAGTGCAACACTAAAACTAGCATAACACCTATTCGTCATCTATTCACACTTCAGCGGTAATAAAAAGCCCCGCCAAAACAAGTTTTGACGAGGCAAAAAAAAATCGTTTATTTAAGTAGTTTCCTACAAAAATGCGTTATTAATATTTCGGCTATCATGCCCACTTCGGAAACCAACTCGGTATTTTAAACCGACCTCAATTCCTCCTTGCCCATTGGTAACCCGAGTAATATTACCAATTTCGAAATCGTAAGAGATGTATAATGAAAAACCAGCTTTATGAAGTTTAACCACAGGCGAAAGCGTTTTACTTACCTTGTGATACATCCCTACAGCAAAAGATGTATATTTTTTTGTTCCGGTAGAACGTGAGCCATCATCTATACGGTATTCCACATCCGTTCCGTAAATAAATACACTAGATGGTCCTTGCCATGAATAAATAAAGTTTGGATACACCGAAAAGTTAGCCGAGTGACCAAATTGATAACGTAAGCCACCATTAATATTAAATTTTCGAGCAATAACTTCATTTTCATTTCCTAAAAACGAAATGGTAGGTTGCGTTAAATGATAACCCGCTGCACCAATATATAATTTAACCGTGTTGTCTGTTCGAGAATAAAAGTAGTTTACACCACCACCTAAATCAAAATAACTAGCTGCCCCATCTAGTGCTTGGTCGGGCGAGGTAATGGCTGAATTAAATCCGTATCTAGTCCATTGACTTCCCCAATTAATGTTTGCGGTAGACAAACTTCTTTGACCATATCCACCTTGAAATCCCACCGATACAAAATGACTTTTTCTACTATCTAACGCTTTGGTAAAACTCACGGATACATTGGCCGATAAATTTGACAATTGGGAAACGCCCGCTTTATCTTGGTTTATGTCAATTCCCATTCCGAAAAAATCTCCTCCAGTAACATCTCGTGCCACCTGAAAGTCGCCAGAAAAAGAAAGTGTTTGAAATGGTTCGCCAATAGATTCCCATTGCCTTTTAAAATTGCTTATTACCCGAGCACGACCAGCAAATAAACCTGCATTAGCAGGATTAATTTGTAATGGTGAATTATAAAACTGTGTCATAATTGGTTCTGTTGACTGTGCCAACATTCCCACCGAAATCATGCAAACAGATATGAATACTATTAGTTTCCTCATTTCCCCTATCTCACTAATGTTACATCTCCTTTTAATATCTCTTGGAATCCACTTTCGTAGGTAATTTTCACAAAATAGGCATAAACACCTGCTTCCATAACTTCTCCTTGAAATGTTCCATCCCAGCCAATTTCTTGACTTCTAGATTCAAATACAATCGTACCTTGACGGTCATACACGTAGAATTCCATTCCTGCTATTCCGTTTCCTAAAACAAATAGAATGTCATTTTCCTCGTCTCCATTGGGTGTAAAAGCATCTGGCACACCTCGGTAATAATTTTTTATCACAACCACATTAACCGAATCGGTTCGTTCACAGCCATTTTCATTAATGTTAGTAACGAAATATTGCGTATTTTCTAACGGAGAAACCGTTGTTCTAGAACAAAACTCACATGCGATACTTCCATCACTTGGTGTCCATCTAAATCCTCTGCCACTACCATAAGCTTGTAATTGTACTCCTTGCCCAATCAATACAGATGTATCGGCAGGCGCCTGTACAACAGGAAATGGTTTAACAGAAATAAACTCTTGTTTTAATTCAATTCCAGGACCACCATACGGGTTAAATGCCATTAGCTGTACATCAAATGTTCCGGTATCGGTATAACAAACAACTGGATTGGATTCAGTACTATTTGTTGGTCGAGTAGTTGCACCAAAAAACTTCCAACGAATTGAGTCAGCTCTTTGAGAACGGTTTAAATAACGCACACATGTACCTTGACAAATTTTATCCTTTTCTACTGAGAAATTTGCTACTGGAGGTAGACAGGAATCTACGGTAATATAGTTTAGTTTTACTTCTGTATCAGTATCAGTAGAATTGGTTGCTTTCAATATTACCGTGTAAACTCCCGGAATTTGGTAACAAATGTTTACCGGGTTTTGCTGAATTGAAACCGTAGAATCAGCTCCTGGAAATGACCAAGCCCAATTAGATTGACCCACCACCATGTTTTGACTTAAATCGGTGAAATTGATACAGCTACCTGGACAAATCCTAGTTTGATTGGCCGAAAAATCTGCAATTGGAGTGGGACAGTTAACTACTGTAATGTATGAAAATAATGTATCGTAGAATTTTGCTCCCGATGCATCCGTAAGTTCAAAGTATACATCATAAATTCCCGCTGTAGTATAAGTAATAATTGGATTTGCCACACTTGAAGCTGCAGGAGCACCTCCTGGAAATTTCCATAACCTACCCGAAATAGGTTGCGCTCCAGGTATGGATGCATCCACAAACTGGGTTTGGGTACCCGCACAAACCGTTGTAGGGGTTCCGCTAATATCAATGGTAGGGGTAGAACAAGAACTAACCGTCATTGGAAAGTTCAAGGTATCAAGTAACGTTCCGTTACCTACAATTAATCTCATAGAATACGTTCCTACTGCCCCGGCATAAAACCATACGTTTTGGCCGTAAATCGTATTTGGGCCAGAAGCCGCCCCATTAAAATTCCACTCGTAAGTGGTCAATGTTCCTGAATTATTATCAGCTACAAAATTGATACTGTCACCAATGCACAATATTGTGGGTAAAGGTGAAGGAGAATTAATGATAGCAGTTTGAGCCGAAAGGTGGGGCGCCCCCCCTATTAATACAACAAAAAGCACTGCTAAATAAATAGAAATCTTACGCATAGATTTTCTTTCAAATTTGAGCGCCAAATTAACTCGAATAGCTAAAATAAACAAATAAGATATATCATCTTTCTAAGAAAGACCCAATAAAAATTTTAAAACGTCTATATTATCCGAATAATCAGATAGTTTCGGCTGTTGTGCAACTCCTAGTTTGAAGCCTCCAACCCCTACTCTACATTGAATATTATCACTTTCTTGGATTAATAGTTTTTCCAAATCAGCTAAGTCATCATATTCTTCGTAATAAAGTGTACCTACAGGCGAAGAAAGACGCGAATCCTTCTTTAAAAGCACAAAATTATTATCCCATAGGTTTTCCCCATTCAGTAGGAACAGGCTTTTATGGTAATCGTAGTTGTTTTGGTACTTATGATTATTTATCACATCCGAATGAGAAATAATCCCTTCGTAAAACCAATCAATACTAAAACCCTTCGGAAAGTACACCTTTGTTACATTTCTACAACCTAAGCCAAAATACCTAAAAATATCATGCCCTAATTGGGCTAATTCTTCCTTCGTTTCCTTACCGGTTAGTACGGCCACTGAAGTTCTGTTTTTTCGAATAATATTGGGGATTTTTGAAAAATAATAATCAAAATACCTTGAACTATTATCGCTTCCTGTGGCTATAACGGCATCTACTTTATTAAACCTTTCGGTGGTAAAATCTACTAATACCTCAAAATCCGATTCAATTTTTACTAATTCAGCATTCAAAAAAGGCAATAACACCTCATCTTTTGATGATAGTTTGGCTTGTATTTTATGACCGCTAATTAGCACCGATAAATAATCATGAAACCCTACAAGAGGAATATTGCCAGCCATAATTACTCCCACAGTTTTTATTTCAGAATTTGAATTGAAATCATACCGAGCACACCAATTGGTTAATTCTTTTTTATTTAGCCAAAGGCTTATTTCTGTTAGCGCGTTTATTACCTCGGATTTTACAAACCATCCATTTTTATGAAATGCAAGCTCAATAACCGCATCCATTTCAGAAGGTTTATTTTCATTTATTTCCAGTAACCATTGGTTTATTTTATCTCCTAATGCACAAAATGCACTTATCCTTTTCTCTAAATTCATCTTATCTTATTCTAATAATCTTGATTTTGAAATTTTAAAAATTACAATTTCAACCTACCTTTGCAAAGCTACTATTACTTAGGTACAATCCTTGTTAAAATAAAGTAGGTAATTGCAATAAAATAGAATTTTTACGTTTTTCGGTATGGTCAAAAAATGGGGGATAATCCTTTTCTTAGGAGCAATTGTATGGGTACAAACGGCTTCCAAAGCGCAATCTGTAAATGATTCGCTAATTTTACGTTACCGATCCTTATCTATCCAATCGCAAGAAGATTCTATTAAATATGTTTATACGGACTCACTTCGAAATCAAATCAAACTATTTTTAGATAACGAAAATAGTTTTAGTACGCCTCTTTCTCAAGTACCCTATTTAGGTGATATTTATTCGCCCGATGAAAGTTTTCGAATGGTAACTTGGAACTTAACTTTGACTGATGGCACCTATGATTATTTCTGTTTTATTCAAATGAAACCAGACAAAGATGGCTATTCAGATTGGCATGAATTAATGGACCATCATAAAGAAATAACCCGAGCTGAAAGCCGGAAACTGAGCAAACAAAATTGGTATGGTGCTTTATACTACAGTATTATTCCTTTTAAATTGGATAAGGAAACTATGTATGTATTACTAGGATGGGAAGGAAATAATAAGTTTTCTAATAAGAAACTAATCGAGTCCATGTATTTTAGTCCAAAGGGTGAACCCGTTTTTGGCAAAACCGTCTTTGAGGGACCTCGATTAAATAAAAGAAGAGTCATATTTGAATACAGTAAAGAAGCCTACCTAATGCTTCGCTATAACGAAAAATTGAAACAGATAATCTTTAATGAATTAGAACCTACAAAGCCCGAATTGGAAGGGTTATATAGTTTTTATCAACCTACCATGACCTATAACGCATACCAATATAAGAAAGGAGAATGGCATCTTGTTTTGGACGTAAAACCGCAAAACAAAAAATCATCTACCGTATTTCATAACCCGGAAGATTTAAAAAAACCAAAAATAAAATAACCCACAACGCTCTTTTGTAAATTGATTCTACATTTGCAAAAAAAATTACAGATGACTGCAAAAAGAGCAAAAGAAATTGAGGATTTAAGAAACGGAATTCTATCTTCTGAAGATGTATTGGTTCAAAAAGCCTTGACTAAGGTAGAAACCAAAGGAGACGCTTCTTTGATTCCTGACTTAATTTCGCTTTGGTCCGGTTCGGATGAACAAAAAACCAAGCAAAGAGTTGAATCCATTTTGTTCGGACTTAAAAACAAACAAGCCCTCCAATTATTGGTAGATTATATTCAAACTGATGCAGCAGATGAAAAAAAATGGCTCGCTTTAAATGCAATTTGGCAATCAGGAATGGATGCTAGTGAACATTTAACCGCACTCATTGATTTTGCTATTGCAAATTCCTATACTAACGCCATCGATGTGATGACTATTATAGAAAATAGTGAGTTTGATATTACTGTTGAACCGCTTGTGGATGAAAATCTGGTTCGATTAAACGAATATTTACTGAAACATAAATCAGATAATATTGATATCTTGCTTCAAATCAAATCCATCCTTATTGATAAGAAAATTGAAGGATAGAATACCTATCCCTTCAATGATTTTAAATAGGCTTTCACGTTATTTTCCACTCGAATTATTACCTCGGACACGTCCGATTTAACAAATTTCTCCCCAATTATTTTCTCGTATAGTTCAATGTATCTTTCGGTGATGCTTTCCACAAATTCTGTGGGCATTTCTGGCATTTTTTGACCTTCTAAACCTTGAAATCCATTATCCATCAACCATTCACGAACAAACTCTTTGGATAATTGTTTTTGCTTCTCCCCTTTTTTCTGACGTTCAGCATATCCTTCTGCATAAAAATAACGAGAAGAATCTGGTGTATGAATTTCATCAATCAAAGTAATCACCCCATTTGCATCTTTACCAAATTCGTATTTGGTATCCACCAAAATAAGACCCTTTTCGGCTGCAAGCTCCGTGCCTCGGGCAAATAATGCTTGCGTGTATTTTTCTAATTGAATGTAATCTGATTCCGATACAATCCCTTTAGCAATAATTTCTTCTCTAGAAATATCTTCATCATGACCTTCATCCTCTTTGGTAGATGGAGTGATAATTGGGTGGGGGAATTTATCATTTTCCAACATTCCTTCAGGCATTTCAACCCCACATAGTAATCGTTTGCCAAGCTTGTATTCTCTCCAAGCATGGCCAGTACAGTACCCACGTATCACCATTTCCACTCTAAATGGGGTGCACGCTTTTCCTACCGTAACACTAGGGTCAGGAGTGGCCATTTTCCAATTGGGAATAATATCAGATGTGGCATCCAAAAATTTTTCTGCAATTTGATTAAGAACTTGTCCTTTATACGGAATTCCCGCAGGCAACACATGGTCAAAAGCCGAAATTCTATCGGATGCTATCATTACCAATACATCGTTATCCAAGATATAAACATCTCTTACTTTTCCGTGATACACTGATTTTTGTCCTTCAAAATGATAATCAGTCGCTACTAATGAATTTCCCATAACTAATCTTGGTTATATGCCTTAATAATTTTCTTAACTAACTTATGACGAATCACATCCGATTCATCAAATTCAATAAATGATATTCCTTTTACCCCTTGTAATATTTCCAAGCTATCTTTAAGCCCACTTTTTTGATTTTTAGGCAAATCAATTTGTGATACATCTCCTGTAATTAAAAACTTAGCAGTTGACCCCATTCGTGTAAGAAACATTTTCATCTGACTAACGGTTGAGTTTTGGGCTTCATCCAAAATAACAAATGCATTGTCTAATGTTCTACCGCGCATAAAGGCGAGTGGGGCTATTTGGATCGTTCCTTTTTCAATATAACTCTCCAATTTATCCGATGGTATCATATCGTAAAGTGCATCGTACAAAGGCATTAAATAAGGGTCTAATTTTTCTTTCAAATCGCCTGGCAAAAAACCTAATCGCTCTCCCGCTTCTACTGCTGGCCTAGTTAAAATTATTCGTCTTACTTCTTTCGCTTTTAAGGCTCTTACAGCCAACGCGACTGCAGTATATGATTTACCAGTACCTGCGGGACCCACGGCAAACACCATATCCGTGTTATCTACCGCTTTGACCAATTCTTGTTGATTTTTTGTTTTCGCTTTTATTAAAACCCCTCCAGTACCATACACCAAAACATCCTCTTTTCCTATTTTGGCCTTAATTACTGCCTCCACTTTTTCGGTAAGAATGGTTTCAATATTAGCTGGAGTTAACCGATTATGGTTATTAAAATACTCAATCAAAAAATTCATTCGAATAGTGAAATTCTCTAACTCAGTTTTTTCTCCCCTCGCTACTAAATCTGTTCCTTGAGCCGTTATTTTTAAGCGTGGGAAGTATTTGGTAATCGTACTGATATTTACATTGTTTATTCCAAACAATTCTACCGGATTGGTGGAATAAAAACTAATGACTGTTTCTTGCAATGCTAATTAAATTTAAAACGCTAATCGAACTTAATCTACTATGGCTACAAAATTAATCTAATTAAAAAATCACTACCATTTTGATTGGACATTTATCAACATTTTACACAAAATAATCCGAGAAATTAAGCTAAAAAAATTCAAAACAATTCCATTCCTATTAACGTAAGAAATAAACATTTCCTACTTTCGCAAAAATGCTAATCTTTTTAGATTAAATCATTAAACTAACAAATGTCAATTATTACTATCACCAGTGATTATGGAAATTCTGACCCGTATTTAGCGGTAATGAAGGGAAGACTAATGTCACAATTGGAGAATATTAATATTGTTGATATATCAAATGAGATTGATAAATTTAATATTGCTGAGGCGGCTTATATTCTTAAAAATAGTTTTTCGCACTTCCCTAAAAACACGGTTCATTTAGTAATGGTGGGCGTGAATAATTCCGATTCAGATTATTTGATTGTGAAACACGCAGAGCAATTTTTTGTTGGTTTAGACAATGGTTTATTTTCATTAGTATTTGAAAACCTACCCATTTTGGCATACCAACTTTCCTTAAGTGTTCCACCAGAATTAGCAAGTTTTCCCGAAAAATCTATTTTAGTTCAAGCTGCAGCGCACCTATGTAGAGGAGGGGTTCCCGAGGTTATTTCCGAACCCATTCAAGGTCTCGCACCAATGATGAGCTACGCTCCGGTTTTACAAGGAGATACTATTCGAGCTACTGTTCAGTATATTGATAGTTACGGCAATTTAATCACTAACCTGCCTAAAGACTTATTTTACAAACATGTAATGGGACGGAAAGTAGATATTAGATTTCGGATTCCGCATGCACGGGTAACGAAAATAAACAAACGATATAGCGATGTGGATCCAGGAGATATTGTTGCATTTTTTAATACTGGAGGGTTTCTTGAAATTGCAATAAACTCAGGTAAAGCATCCAGTCTGTTAGGGGTAAGAATAAACGAAACGATTTCATTAAATTTTGTATGATAGTACGACTAGTCACAATGACCTTTGATCCCGAAAGAATCCAAGAATTTTTGGGAGTCTTTGATCAGTATAAAACACAAATAAGAAATGCAGAAGGTTGCCTTGAGTTAAACCTAATTCAAGACAAAAAATCACCCAACATCATTTCCACTTTAAGCAAATGGGAAGATGAAAATAATTTGGAAACATACCGAAAGTCGGAACTGTTTAAAACGGTTTGGCCAGTCACTAAAGAATTATTCATCTCCAAGCCAGCTGCAATCACCTACCAAATGATTGATGAAGTTCAAAAATAGTTTCGTACCTGAAAATGTGTATAACTTCACATTTTCCGCTTATTTTCTTTTGTAAATTGGAAAACAACGTATATTTGCACACGAACACACAAATGAATTGCCATAATCATGACTAGAAATTTACTACAAAACATAGCGAAAGGCGCTCAGTTATTGGTGTTTATACTATTACCATCAATAATGTTCGCTCCTCCAATACCACCTAATCCAGGTGGTTCCACTCCAGTTACTCCTATTGATACTGGGGTATTATTCCTACTTGTTGTAGGGTTGTTTTACGGAATTTTCCGATTAATCAATGCAAAAAAAAATTTAGCTTAGACTAGCTAACTCAACATAATTAAAAAAAGACAAGATTTATTCTTGTCTTTTTTTTTTTGCTCAAAACTATACTTTCTTCTACTTTTCTTGTTTCTAAAAATTTATAACAACATTTATGATGGTTTGTAAAACCTTTAATTGTAGCGCCCACAATTTGGGTTAAATTTGTGGCTTATTTTTACATGAAATGATTGCACTTTTAAGGAAAGAAATTGCTGTATTTTTTAGTTCGCTTACCGGCTATCTAGCCATTGTGGTTTTCTTGGCATCCATAAGTTTGTTTATGTGGGTGTTCCCGGGAAACTTTAATGTACTCGAATCTGGATACGCCAACATTGACACTCTTTTTATAATTGCCCCGTGGGTATTTATGTTTCTTATTCCCGCTGTAACCATGCGTAGTTTTTCGGAAGAATGGCGAAACGGTACCATTGAACTCCTTTTAACCAAACCATTAACGGATTGGCAAATTATTTTCGCGAAATTTATTTCTGGATTATTCATCGTCATATTTTCATTACTTCCTACTTTAACGTATTACTGGTCGGTAAAAGCATTAAGTTTAAACCCTGGAATTGATGAAGGAGCCACATGGGGTTCTTATTTTGGGTTACTCTTTTTGGCAAGTGGATTTGTAGCCATTGGCGTTTTCGCATCATCCCTTTCCAAAAACCAGATTGTGGCATTTATCCTAGCGGTATTTTTATCCTTCTTTTGTTATGTGGGGTTTGAACAAATTAGCAGCTTCACTTCCATCTCAGGGTTTGATTCAATAATCATGCAATTAGGAATTAATGAGCATTATGTATCTATGAGTCGGGGAGTTATTGATACACGAGATTTACTCTATTTTTTGAGTTTAAGCGGGTTTTTCCTGTATTTAACTAAAATGAAATTGGATAGCTTTAAATGGTAAAAATGGCAATTTCTAAAAACAATAAAACAAAGTCTAAAGCGAGTGCCTTTATCTATTTAGGTATTTTCATTGTCATACTTATTATGACAAATATTGCGGGCCAGTTTCTTTTTAAACGATTTGATTTAACTACCGATCATCGGTATTCTTTAAACGAATTTAGTAAAAAACAGTTATCCAATTTGGACGATATTGTATTCTTACGGATTTATTTAGATGGTGATTTACCTGCTGGTTTTAAACAACTTCAAAATTCTACTAAAGAAATTTTAGATGAAATGCGGGTCTATGCAGGAGAAAATTTACAATATGAATTTATTGACCCGTCAGAAAACCCTAATCCTAAGATTCGACAAAACGTTTATCGCGAACTTTCCAAAAAAGGATTAAAATATTCTAATTTGACCACCCGAGATGGCGATAAAATGTCGGAGCAAATAGTTTTTCCGGGTGCCATTTTAGCGTATCGAGAAAAGGAATTCCCCATTCAATTATTAAAAAACACAATGGGCTCAAATGCTGATGTGATGTTGAATAACTCCATCCAACAGTTAGAATACGAGATTTCAAGTACCATCAAAAAAGCAACTCAAACCATTCCTAAGAAAATAGCTTTTATTCAAGGCCATGGTGAGGCTAAAAATTTGGAAATCGCATCAATTTCTAAATCTATAGGCGAATTTTATCAATACGGAAATGTAACCATCAATGGTAAATTAGATGCTCTCGAAGGATACGCAGCAGCCATGGTTATTGGACCTGATTCTGCTTTCTCCGAAAAAGACAAGTACGTCTTAGACCAATTCATTATGAATGGAGGGAAAATGATGTGGTTCATAGAGAATGCCCAAGTTAATGCAGATAGCCTACGAAAAAATGGAATTAGTTTAGGGCTTGCGCAAAACAATAATTTATCGGATCAGTTGTTTAAGTATGGCGCTAGAGTAAACTCCGATTTCATAATGGACATACAGGCATTACCCATTCCAATTGTAACAGGAATGAGTGGAGACCAGCCCAAACAAGAATTGTTTCCATGGTATTATTTTCCGGTGGTTTTCAATACCGTAAAACATCCTATTACCAATAACTTAGATGCCATAGCAACCCAGTATGTGGGAAGTATGGATACCGTGGGAGGAAAAAACATCAAAAAAACACCCTTGTTATTTAGCTCCAAATATTCAAAGGTTACCAATGCACCAACCCGAGTTTCTCTAAACATTCTGCGTGATCCACCGGATGAAAAAAGGTTTAACAAAGGTAAAAAGATGATTGCCGTTTTACTTGAGGGAGAATTCCAGTCCGTGTTTGAAAATAGAGTTTCAGAAAAAATTTCGGATAATCCCGAATTTCAATTCAAAACAAAAAGTGTCGATAATAAAATGATTGTCGTTTCGGATGCTAATATTATTACCAACGAGGTAACTCCAAATGGAGAAAAGTTTTTAGAATTAGGCTACTACCGTTTTAATAAACGCACCTACGGAAATAAAGATTTTATTCTGAATTCATTAAGCTATTTATTGGAAGAAGACAATCTCATTTTCTCCAGAGTCAAAGAGTTTAAACTACGATTATTAAACAAGCAACTTGTTGAAAAAGAACGTCAGAAATGGCAAATTTTCAATACCGCAATTCCAATAATATTCATTATCATTATTGGAGGAATATTGGGTTACTTAAGAAGGCGTAAATACAGTTCACATTAACATTTACTCACCTTTTCCATGATTTTTTCGTGGAGGTAAAAAATGTCCTCAATCAAATAAAACTTAAATGAAAAAGTATAAAAATTTACTATTAATCATTGTGTTAATCGCGCTAATAGGCATTGTGGCGAATCAGTATTTCAGTAACAGTAAATCTACTATTAAATCTACTGTGAGTGAATTTAGTTTTGCAGATACCGGAGCAATAACCAAAATATTTATCGCAGATATGCGCGGTAACCAAGTCCTTCTGGAAAAACAAGAGTCTAATAATTGGGCACTCAATAAACAATTCAAGGCGGTGCAACACAATGTCAACAATTTATTGGAAACGGTAAATTTAATGACCGTAAAAGCTCCGGTTGCTACTGCTCGTTATGATAAAACCATTCGGGATTTATCCACCATTGGTACAAAGGTGGAACTCTACACCACTAACTCAACTCCCGAAAAGGTAATTTATTTAGGTACAGAAAACCAAGATCACACCGGCACTTACATGATGATTGAAGGCGCTAAGCAACCTTATTTAGTCCACATTGAAGGATTCAATGGCTTTTTATCTCCGCGTTTTTCTCCGCATGAGAATGATTGGAAAACCAAAGAAGTTTTCCATTATAATCCTAAGGAGATAGCTGAAATTAGACTAAGTTTTCCTGGAGATCCTGAAAAAGGATTTGTTATTCAACAAACCATTGATGGCAAGGTTTCTTTATTAAACAATGCCTTGGTGCCAGTATCTGGCTGGGATACCAGTTATATTTTCGATTACTTGAACCGATTTAGAATGGTGAATTTTGAAATGTGGGAAGAAACTAAGACGCCTATTTTCATTGATTCTGTAAGCACTTCTACTCCATTAGAAATTTACACAGTAACCAATATGGCTGGAGAACAAACTACACTAAAATCATTCTTAAAGCCTCTCAAAAGTGGAATTGATATTGATGGAAACCCCATTGACCATGATCAAGACAGAATGTATGGATTGATGAATAATACCGAGTTTATGATTATTCAGTATTTTGTTTTTGATCCGTTAAATCACGATATTCAATATTTTTACAAGAATTAAACACTGGATAAAACAGGAAAATATTGTTAATAAAATTAGCGGAAAAATTATAAAAGACCACTTTAGAATAAGACTCAAAATTTATTTTTGCTAGTGACTTTTAATAAAGGGCTGAATTACTTTGATGCCACTGAATTAAAAGTGTTAAACAAATTAATCGACTATGAAATTTATTGTATCAAGTACCGTTTTACTAAAACAATTGCAAAGCATTAGTGGCGTTTTAAATACGAATAACACGCTTCCAATTTTAGATAATTTTTTATTTAAAATTGACGGAAACAACCTAGTGGTTTCTGCAAGTGATTTGGAAACTACCATGACCACAGAAATTGAACTTACCAATGCCGATAAAGATGGCGCGGTGGCAATTCCTGCTCGGTTTATTTTAGATACTTTGAAAACCTTTGCCGATGAACCTTTAACATTTTCGGTAGATGATAGTTCATTTGCTATTGAAATGTCTTCAAGCAACGGGAAATTTAAATTAACTGGATTCAATGGTGAAGAATTCCCAAAAATCCCAACAGTTGATAAGGCTTCAGAAATTTCTATTACTTCAGAAGCATTAGGAAATGCAATTGCCAAAACATTATTTGCTACTGGTAATGATGAGTTAAGACCTGTAATGTCAGGAGTTATGTTCGAACTAAACGAGGATAACTTAACCTTTGTTTCTACTGATGCACATAAATTGGTTCGTTACCGTAGATTGGATACAAAAGCAGAAAAAGCGGCTTCTTTTATTATGCCTAAGAAACCACTTACCTTATTGAAAGGAATTTTGGATGGTGGTAGTACTGATGTTAAAGTGGAATACAATACCATGAACGCTTATTTTGAGTTTAATAACATTAAACTTATTTGTCGTTTAATAGATGGTACCTATCCAAATTACGAGGCGGTTATACCAAAAGAAAACAATAACATTTTAACTATTGACCGTAAAAGCTTTTTAGCTTCGGTAAAACGAGTTTCTATTTTCTCAAATAAAACAACTCACCAAGTACGTCTTAAAATTTCTGGTTCTGAATTAAATATTTCTGCCGAAGATTTAGATTATTCAAATGAGGCTAAAGAACGTTTAACTTGTGCCTATGAGGGAGAAGATATCGAGATTGGTTTTAACTCTCGTTTTTTAGTTGAAATGCTAAATAACTTGAATAGCGAGCAAGTGCAATTGTTACTTTCTGAGCCAAATAGAGCGGGACTTTTAGTTCCTGAAGGTGGTGATGAAAATGAAGAAGTGCTAATGTTAGTTATGCCAGTGATGCTGAATCACTAATCGTTAGATTTAGGCTTATAATCATATTTTATTTGAACCTCTGTTCGTTGAGCAGAGGTTTTTTCTTGCGCTTTATTTCTGTGGTACGCCTGAATTTGCTCCGGAGTCATATTCCAAAATTCAAATTCGTAATCCTCCTCCTTTTTCTCCCATTCATACGATTTTCGCTGCGGACCTTCCTTACGGAACACATAGGCCAAGATAATTCCAGCAAAAGCGCCAAACAAATGAGATTCCCATGATATTCCAGGCACCAACGGCAATACGCCCCACACCATGGAGCCATACAAGAAAACGATGAGTAATGAAAACCCCATCATTCGTTTATTTTTATTCAAAACACCACTGGTAAATAGAAAAGTTCCCCATGCATAGATCAAACCCGAAGCTCCAATATGAAACGAAGGTCTAGCCATCGCCCATACCCATAACCCGGTCATCAACATGCTATAAATCATTACAAACTTGGCTGATTTTCGATAAAAATAAAATATGGCCGTCCCTAATATAAAAACGGGATATGAATTATTTAATATATGATTAAAATCGCCATGAATAAAGGGAGAAAGAATAATTCCTCGAAGCCCAATAAAGTCTCTAGGGTAAATTCCGTAACTATTAAAACTCACGTTATTGAAATATTCATAAGCAAACACCGCCCACATTAATCCCACAAATAAAGTTGGAAAAACCAAACTTGATTTAAAACTGCGATTCTCGTTTTCTACTAATGCCATAGGTTGTTTTCTATCTGGAATGATTTCCTTCACCCGATTTGGAGGGTCTAAAATTACGCCAACTCCATAAACCTGACTAATCGGCACTACTGATTGGTTACGGCATGCCTTTGTTTACAATTTCCTGTCAGAATACGAAATTATCTCTTTTCTAATTCAAGAAATCCTATTTCTTTGTGATACACTAAGGAATTTATGAAAAAACTAGTAATTGTTAGGCACGCCAAATCCTCATGGAAAAATGGCGAGGATGACTATGAAAGAAGCTTAAAAAAGAAAGGTAAGCTAAATGTACCTTTAATGGCTGGAAAACTTCTTACAAGAGGCATAGATGTCAAACAAATAATCAGTAGCTCTGCCAAAAGGACGATGAAAACGACCGAACTGATAAATGGTGTTTTAGATCTGGACGAATCTAAAGTGAGTTTTCAAAAGGAACTGTATTTAGCTTCGCCCAAAACGATGATTAATACTATTCAATCTGTAGCTGACGAGGTGGATGAATTGATGATTGTAGCCCATAACCCAGGAGTTACACTTGTGGTAAATTACTTAGCAAACGAGCACTTTGAGAATATTCCAACTTGTGGAATGGCCTGTATTCTTTTTGACATCAATTCTTGGAGTGAAATAAAAAATAATGGTACATTGGGGTTCTTTATTTATCCAAAAATGTTTAAACAAAATATTGAGTTATGAAAATTTTAAAATTCACATTGATTGCGGTATTATCCTTCAGTTCTTTAACCTCATCATTATGGGCACAAGACAAGAAGGAAGCGGAAGGATACCTTTTCACTCACAAAATATTTTTGGAAAATACGCCTATCAAAAACCAACAAATGACCGGAACTTGTTGGAGTTACTGCACCACTTCATTTATTGAGAGTGAATTACTCCGAATGGGTAAACCAGCCATAGATTTATCGGAAATGTATAATGTTCGGATGAATTATGTGGAGAAATCTATGAATTACGTTTTGCGTCAAGGTAGAGCCCAATTTGGCGAAGGTGGACTGAGCCATGACGTGATGAATTCTATTAAAAAATACGGACTTGTTCCAGAATCAGCCTATTCAGGAAATATCTATAATCCGGGTAATCACGACCACCAAGAAATGGCAGCAGTTCTTGAATCTACATTGAAAACAATTGTAAAAAACCAAAGAAACATTACTTCCGTTTGGCTGGGTAACATCAACGGAACATTGGACACCTATATGGGCGATGCTCCTACAGAGTTTACCTTTGAAGGAAAATCGTATACCCCAAAATCATTTGTTACCTATCTGGAATTTAATCCAGATGATTACGTCACATTTACCTCATTTTCCAATGCTCCTTTTTATGAGAAATACATTTTACAAGTACCCGATAACTGGGCAAATGGTTCATTTAACAACGTTCCGTTAGCCGACCTAATGGATGTAATTGACCACGCTTTAGAAAATGGCTTTACCATTGCTTGGGATGCCGATGTAAGTGAAAAAACATGGTCAAGAAAAAAGAGCATCGCCATTATGCCTGAAACGCCTTACCGTGAAATGAGTCATGACCAACGCGCAAAATTGTTTACGAAAGTAAGCGTAGAAATGACTCCAACTCAAGAAGAACGTCAACGCCTTTTCTTGAATTTTCAAACTACTGACGATCACTTGATGCACATAGTAGGTACAGCCATTGACCAAAAAGGGAATGAATTCTACATCGTTAAAAACTCCTGGGGAGACCAACGTGCTTACGATGGGTATGTCTATGTTTCGAAAGCTTATATGGCAATGAAAACCATGGGAATTATGGTTCACAAGGATGCTATTGCTAAATCCATGGCTAAAAAACTGAACTAATACGAATGGAAGCATCGGGTAACTTATCTAAAATGAGAACCTCATTGGATGAGGAAATAGAATACATCTTAACCTTAGGTGATGATGAAATTGAAATGAACGAATATATCGGTGCTGATATATCACTATCGTTTCATGGTCAAATCAATTGTGTTTCTTGTGGTAAACTCACTAAAAAAGCGTTTGGACAAGGATTTTGTTATTCTTGCTTCATCAACTCCCCTATGAATGCCGAATGCATTATTAGACCGGAATTATGCGAAGCACATTTGGGAAAAGGACGTGATCCCGAATGGGAAAAAAAACACCATTTACAAAAACATTATGTGTATTTAGCACTTACTTCTAAAGTAAAAGTTGGAGTAACTAGGCATGACCAAATTCCAACTCGATGGATTGACCAAGGCGCTTGGAAAGCATTAATAATTGCCGAAACCGATAACCGACAACAAGCAGGTTTGATAGAGGTTAGTTTAAAAAATTACATGGGCGACAAAACCCCTTGGAGAGACATGTTGAAGGATGTGCGGGATACAACCATGGATTTGAACGCTCTACGTACAAAAGCAATCTCACTTTTTCCGGAAGAATTAAAGCAATTTGCAGTTTCCGATTCAGAGATTGTTGAGCTCAATTTCCCGGTGGATGAATACCCAGAAAAAATTAAGAGTTTGAATTTTGACAAGACACCTGAAATTAGTGGCACGCTAATGGGAATTAGAGCACAATACCTAATTTTTGAAGGTGGAGAAGTATTAAATATCCGAAAGTTTTCTGGATATCATATCGACTTCGAATCGCTTGATTAGCCTTCCATATTTTACTGAAAATAACAAACATAAAAAAAGGCGTACAGCGGATAAATTATCCCCAATACGCCTTTTTTATTCCTTTAAAACCTATCGTGACCCGAATCCATCTTTCTCTTTCCTCAAGAAAATTGAACTAGAAATCAAGTAGAACAAGGTTTAGACTTACAAGTGTAGACTTGCCCCTACAACAAACCATCTTCCGGGCATTTGGGCACCCAAAATATCACTGTAATTTTCATCAAATAAGTTAATCACCTCACCCTTTAAAGTCAATTTATCATCCATTAAACGAACACCTGCATTTACGTTTGCTACAAAATATTCTGGTTTTAATGCTACGTTTAACGATTTTGAATACGCATTTTCTCTCATTTTATACAAGCTGGTTATTCCGAAATCAAAATTTGAAATCGAGAGGTTAAAACTTCCATTCACTAAATGCTTAGCATGAGCCGACACATATTTTGACACAACCCCATCAGGATTAACAGATTCTAAACCAGTATATCCCGCTCTTAATGTAAATGAATTACCCGATTCTAATACCTTTTTATACCACAATTCAAGCTCCAAACCAATGGTATTTACAGTACTCAAATTTTTCGAGTATAAATAAGACCCATTTGGTTGAAGAGTTACAGGTACGTTGGTAATTTCAGCACCTTGAGTAGGTACATAATCAATAAGATTTCCAGATGCTCTGTAAAACCCAGTGGTCAAAAACCGCAATCCATTCGCTATGTAGTAGTCTGCTCCAATTTCATAACTCCAAGATGATTCGGCTACCAAATCTGGGTTTCCCAAGTTTCTACCAGGTGATAAAGCTTTTAAATTGGTAGAAACATATCGCTCCGTATAATCAGCCGCTCTTATGCCTTTACCCGCTCCACCTCTAAATACAAACTTGTTATAAATGTAGGATACGTTTAGTTGCGGGCTTAACTCAAATGCATAATTATCATCATAATCGGCCCTTAAACTCAAGGTGGTAGTAAGATTTTTCACCATTTTACCAATCCATTGTCCGTATCCACCTATGTGTGAATTAAAGTGATTACCTCGGTCATTACTTTCAATAAACCGCGCGTCCGCTTGAATTCCGTACACAAAGGTATGTTTATCTGAATATGCAAAACTTTGATTTACCTGCAACAAACCAAATCGAGTAGTATGGTTATTTGCCGTAAATAAAGGATTAAAAATAAACTCATCGGTACTTTGACGAAACAACAAGTCGATATCCGTTTTAAATTTTCCTTTAGCTCCACTTAGATTAAGATTATTTAAAAATACGGTGGTGTTTTCTACCGATTCATCATAGGCGCTTGCGGTGTAAAAGTACTTGGCTGCAAAACCTCTTTCATCATAAGAACTTCTTAATCTAACATTCCAATTTGCTCCTAATTCTCTACCCACACTACCTGAAAAAGTATTGGTTTCAAACCACGTATTATATTGACTTGGTGCGGTTTCCACCAATCCAAAATTGGGGTTTTCAAATTGTTGTCCATTGGATCTATTTCCTTGAATACCTATAGAATACCTCCATTTTTTTGACGTCCCAAGCACGCTGACATCCGAAGCTAAATAGCTATTTGAACCTGCTTTTAAGGTTGCTGCCACGTCCAAATTAGAACGGCTGGGTTTTGCTTTGGTAATATAATTTATTACCCCGCCCACAGCATCTGCACCGTAAATAGAAGAGCTTGTTCCTTTGGTTACCTCCACTCTTTCAATTTCAGCTAACGCAACCGGCACATATCCGTTAAAATGTCCAGTAAGAGGGTCGTTAATTCTTACACCATCCACCATTACCAACACTTGGTTATAAGTGGAGCCACGTAAAGTCAAATCACTCTGCACACCAAAACCACCGCGAGATTGAATTTCAACCCCTGGTAAATAGCGTAATAGTTCATCCGAAGAATTGATTGCTAGTTTTTCAATATCCTTAGACGTAATTACCAAAACATTTTTTCCTGTTTGAGTAATATTTTGAATCGTTCGATTGGTACTTACCTCTATCGAATCCAATTGAATATTGTGGGAATTAAATTCCGTTTCTTGTGCGAATCCCGCAACTAATGAAAATGCAAATCCTGCACTTAAAAGATGTTTCTTTATCATAACTTAAATCTGAATATACTACGAATAGTAGGTAGCACTACTTCATAATTAAGAGCGCGAATAAAGGTTAAATCACCGCATTCAACAAACATATTTTTGTCATAATCCACATTTGCCATATAACAATTTGCTTAATAGAATATTACCAGAAGAAATGTGAGGTTTTTCTCAATTCAACTTTTCAAAATTTTAAGTTTTTCCATTAACCAGCCTTAATCAATAGACATACCCATTTTATCTTTAATTACTTACGTAATCATTTATGTATTGATGAAACATTTTTTTATTAATAACGTATTTTAGCAATGGCACAAATCAAAGCGCCAATCTAAATGTATGAAGCTTTTCAATTTTAAAAAACCAAAAAAAGGAACCATTGATGCGGATTTTGTGACTCAAAATGCTGAAGACATGACCGAGGATGACATTAAAAAGGTGGTAGACTCAGCATCAAAAATCCAATCGAAAATGCAAGCTAATGGTCGATTTAATAAATTTATTGAAGATGGAAAAGTGATGCTATCCTTGATTAAAGATTACTGGAAAAAGGATTACACTGAAATTCCGTGGTACGCCATGACCGCAATTGTTTTCTCCTTACTGTATGTGCTCAATCCATTAGATTTAGCCCCCGATTACATCCCTTTTTTAGGATACATGGATGATGTGACCGTTTTTTCATTTGCACTCACCTTGGTTAATAAAGATTTAAATGCATACAAAAACTGGAAGAAACCCAAAGAGGAATTAGACTAATTATTTTGCGTTTTTAGTCTTTTCAACTCTAGCATAAACTCACTAAGTTTATAGAGTGAAAATTTACGGAGTTTGGCCTTACCTTTAACCAAGGCTTCGTAATAGCTCTCTTTTTGTTTGGTGATAATACTTCGAGTTAACCCTGCAAATCCCGTAAATCTTAACTGCTCGTACGTTTTTATCAATCGCACATGTTTATCTAGTTTCCCATCGTAATATAACTGCGCAAGGTTACGAACCCCTTCGGCTGTTTTGGCTAAAAACTGAGCATTGGTCTCCTTTCCTAAATGACGAATCGGATTTTTTATATGCTTCACTTCAATATTATTAACGCGAAGTTGCACCCCAAATAAGGTATCCTCATGCCCATAACCTGTATGATTCTCATCAAATGGAAACTTGTTCACCAGCGCTTTTGAAATCGAAAAATTATTTGCCATAAAAGACCGATAGGGAGCTTTAACCCGCTCTTTGAGCGATCTAGCTTCTACATTTGTACCGTAATCCCAGCGTAATCGAAAATTGGAATCTGAAGGTTCTTCTTTGGCAAAAAGCTGACCTCCTACCAAAACGACATCCTCTTCAAATTTCAATTTGTAGGTATCAATAAAAGAAGATTGTATGGGTTGGCAATCCGCATCAATAAAGATAAGTTGGTCATACTTGGCTTCATTGGCCAAAAAATTTCTAATTCTTGATCTTCCAAGATTGTTTTTCAAACTAATATACCGAAACTCAATTCCCTTGTAATCTGTAAAGGCAGGTGGCTTGGGCACAGGAGAAGCATCATCACAAACAATAATTTCGACAGAATAATCTAATCCCTTAGCTTCAATAGCCAAGCTTGCTAATTGGGCATCAATGGCCTCTCCAAAAACGGGGATTAATACAGATACCATTATTCCATCGTTACTTTCCCATCATGGCAAGTAATCGTTTTTGATTTAAATTTTTCCATTAATGACTGATCATGAGTAGCCATTAAAATTGCTGTCCCGCTCATACTAATATCCGACAACAAATGAATTATTTTTTCAGATGTTTCTGCGTCCAGGTTACCTGTTGGTTCATCAGCCAAAATGATTTCTGGCCCATTAATCAAAGCGCGTGCAATAGCCACACGTTGCTGTTCTCCCCCAGATAGTTCATGGGGCATCTTATCCATTTTATCGATTAAGCCAACTTGTTCCAACAAAACGGCAGTTCTATCAGCCATTTCTTGTTTTTTGCTCCAACCCGTTGCTTCCATAACAAAAAGCATGTTTTGCCTAACGGTACGATCAGGTAACAATTGAAAATCTTGAAATACAATTCCCAGTTTTCTTCTCAAAAAAGGAACCTTGCCTGATTTTAATTTATTAAGTTTAAAACCCGCTACTTTTCCTGTTCCTTCTTTAAGCGGTAAATCAGCATACAGGGTTTTCAATAAGGAGCTCTTACCACTTCCCGTTTGCCCCACCAAATACAAGAATTGTCCTTTATGAATTTGCAAATTAACATCCGATAAAATCAAGGTTTTATCTTGATAAATATTCGCTTCTTTTAATTCAATAACGTAATCTGACATACTCCTTTTTGGTTTACAACAAATGTATGTTTTTCATCAAATTAGAGGATAGAAAAAAGTTACTTTGTACAGATTAATAGGCAATCAATGCTACTACCTAAACGAACATAACCCGGTTAATAACTCCACCTTGAGCCACTCTACTGAGCACACAATAGAAGTTACTTTTACTTGTTATAACAAGCAAAACGAAGAAGATTTGAGAAAGCTAATTTACACCATGTCATTGCTCCTATTGGGGACTGGATTTCATACGATAGAAGCCCAAGAAACCGTGAATTACACCACTAACATGAAGTGGTATAGGGAAGGTATAGAGCTATTTGAGAAAGAAAAATTCAGCGCAGCAGCAAGAGCTTTTGAGAACACACAACTGGCTATTATTGACAAAAATTCTGAGACTTATGTTAATGCTTCGTATTACAAAGCATTGTGTGCTTTGAATTTATTCAACAAAGATGCTGAATATCAATTGAAACAATTTGTGCAAGACTACCCGGAAAGCCCACAGGTAAAAAATGCGTACTTTCAATTGGGAAAATACAATTATCGCAAAAGAAAGTGGGATAAGGTAGTTTATTGGTTCGCAAAAACGGATGCCTTTGGTTTGTCAAACGCAGATTTATTCGAATATAATTTCAGATTGGGATACGCCTATTTTAGATTGGACCAATTAGAAAAGGCCGCACCCTATTTCCATGAGTTAATCGACATTGAATCTGTTTATTACATTCCAGCTAATTATTACTATGCCCACATTTCTTATGTAGAAGGCAATTTTCAATCAGCTATTAATGGATTTAAAAAAGTAGAAAACGATAAGAAGTTTGGTGTAATTATTCCTTATTACATTTCCCAAATTCACTATAAACAAGAGCAATACGATTCCTTGATTACGTATGCCACCCCAATGCTTGACAATGCAAAGACTAAAAGAAAACCGGAAATTTCTAAACTAGTGGGTGATGCCTATTTTGAGAAAAAACAATACGCAAAAGCAATACCGTATCTTCAATTTTTCATAAAAGAAGGAGCACAACCGAGTCGAGAAGAATATTTTCAACTTGCATTTGCCTTATTACAAAACAATCAATGTGAAGACGCTATAAAATACTTTTCTCTAATAAGTGCCAAGGAGGATGAATTATCGCAAAAGGCCGTTTATAATATGGCCGATTGCTATTTGAAAATAGGTAATAAACCCTATGCAAGAAATGCATTCTTTAAAGCCTCTCAAATGGAATTTAATGATGCCATTTCAGAAGAATCTTTATTAAACTACGCCAAGCTTTCGTATGAGATATCTTACGACCCTTATACCGATGCCATTGGTGCATTTATCACCTATTTAGATAAATATCCTGAAGCTTTAAAAAAAGAAGAGGCCTTCGACAATTTAGTAAACATCTATTTGTCTACCAATAACTACCGTTCTGCTTTGGCTTCCTTAGAAAACACCAAAAGCTTAGACCCAAGATTGCGAGCTGTTTACCAACAATTGGAATTTAACTTAGCGGTAGAACAATTTCAAAATGGGAATTACAGTGATTCTAGAGTTTCTTTCACCCAATCTCAAACTCAGCCAGAAAACAAAGACTTAGTAGCCCAAGCCACCTATTGGATTGCGGAATCTTACTACCGACAAGATTTGTACAGTTTTGCGATAAAAGAGTTTAATTTGTTTTTATTTGAACCTCGGGCTTTTATACTGCCAGAATTCAAAATTGCTAATTATGGTATTGGATATGCGTATTATCAAAATCGAGAATACCTAAGTGCCGCCAAATGGTTCAGGAAATATTTGACTTATTCAGACACAAGCCCAACTCGAAGACATGATGCATTATTACGTACGGGCGATTGTTACTTTATTTCAAAAAATTATCTCCTTTCGGAAGAATACTACCAAAAGGCATTTGCCGAAGGAGGCCGAAATGCAGATTATGCACTTTACCAATACGCATTAACAGAAGGCTTACTTAATAAGAAGGCGGAACAAAATGCTTCCTTAGAAAAATTATTAGCCGATTACCCAGAATCAACCTATTCAAAAGGAGCTTTATACGAATTGGGTAAAAACTATATGGTATCGGGCACTAATGACAAAGCATTTGCCAATTTTGCATTGGTAATAAATGGGGATATGAATAGCCCCTACCGAAAAAAAGCATTGGAGGGTACGGGTTTGTTATATTATAATGAAAACAACCCAACTAAAGCATTAGAAATTTATAAGCAAATAGTTCAAGAATACCCCACCTATGCAGAATCTAAAACCTCACTGAATCAGATTCAAACCATTTATAAAACTACTGGAGAAATTGATTCCTATGAAGCTTATATATCTTCCTTAGATTTTATGGATATTTCCAACGGTGAGTTGGATTCATTGACCTATTCATCTGCGGAAGACTTTTATTTGGACAACAATCAAGCCAAGGCCGTTCCACTTTTTATTAAGTATTTGGAAAAATTTAATCATCCCATTTTTGCAAATAGAGCCCATTTCTATTTAGCTGAAAGCCAATATAAATCAAACCAACTTGAGGAGGCACTTCCAAATTACGCTTTTAATGTGGTTACAAACGACCCTGTTTTTTATTACCCATCCCTTAAAAGAGCGGCTGAAATTAGCTACAAACTAAAACAATATGGTTTTGCACTTGCCTATTTTGAAAAGCTAAAAATTTCTACCATTAATACAGATGAATTAATAGAAATGCACTGGTGGTCATTTAAATCTGCATCAAAAATAGACTCAAATCAGGTAGTGATAAAGGAAGGTACGTATCTCCTATCCGATACTTCAATAGATGCGCAACGAGAAGCAGAGGTTAAATTCACAATGGCAAAATCATATCAGCAAATGGGCGACACCACCAATGCTTTTAGGCTATATACCAATGTTACTAAAATTTCTCAGGAAGAAAAATCGGCTGAGTCACTTTACCGAATGGCTGAAATGAGATATAATGCGCAACAACTAGATTCAAGTGAAGCGCTGATTTACGAATTGGCACAGCACACCCCTACTTATGCGGATTGGTTGGCGAAAGGCCTCATTTTATTATCTGATATTTATGTGGTTCAAGAAGATTATTTTCAAGCTCGCACCACGCTTGAAAGCATTATAGCTAATTATGGAAAGGACGGAGAAATTCTTACTTCGGCTAAAGCCAAACTAGCACATCTTCAAGAATTGGAAAATAGCAGTTTTGATGATCCTGTTGAAACCAAACCAGATGACGTGAATTTTGAGGATGGCGATAATGACTCTCTTTTGGATGAATTATATGAAGAGGAAGAATTAGACGAAGAAGAATTACCAACACCAAAAAACCAATAAGAAAATGAATAAGGCTAATCAAATAAAACAAGCCCTATTGGCTATAGGGGTTTTGGGAATGTTTCAACCGGTAATGGCTCAAACTAGTCCTTCAAAAAAGGATTCTTTGTCAAGCGAAACGGTAGTAATAGTTCGGGAATTTGAACCCGTAATTAAGGATGCGAAAAAAATCAATCACCAACCCGTATTAAACGAGATAAGCAAAAAAACGCCAACGTTTTCTTACGAAATGATTCCGCAAAACCAGCAATACAAATTCAATCCTGACACCATTGACGCTGTAAAAATAAAAGGCGAACCGCTAAATGATTTATACCGTGGATATGCAAAAATTGGAGCGGGTAACTACCTCAATAATTTGGGTGAATTACATTTAAATAGTGTTCGTTCTAGAGATTTTCAATGGGGTTTAGATGCGCGGCATTTAGGGTCTAAAGGAGGAATAAAAAACCTTCCGGATAATTCTTTTTCTAAACAAAATGTGAATTTATATGGCAGGAAACTGTTAAAGCATCATGCCATTAATGGCGGTTTTACTTTTGACCGGGAGCAAATAAACAAATATGGTCTAAATAGAGTTGTAAATGCCGACTATCCAATTAGCAGTAATTATACAGATAGTTTAAAACAGACCTATCTCTTATACCAAGCGAATGCTGGAATAAAAAGTTTTAATGCAGATGCTAATTTATTAAATTACAAAATAAACTTTACTTACCACAATTTAGCAGTCAACCCTGCAAATACAAAGGAAACCAACTTTTTGATGAACTCTGAGTTTTCCAAATATTTTGGAACAGAAAAAGGGTATTTCTATTTAGATGTGGACTATAATAAACTAAAATCAGACAGTTTGGTAAACGGTTCGGAATACAAAGCGAATCTCCTGATTAAACCTTCCATTAATGTAGAATTTAAAGGTAGCAAATGGCGCTTGATTGCAGGGTTTAAGATGGGCTTTGAAAATGAGAAAAAGAACCAAAGTGAGGCTAAATTTTATTTCTTCCCTAATGCAGAGTTTAAGTTTAACGTTGTTAAAAACCTCATCATTCCTTACCTAGGAATTACAGGAAACGTAAAACGAAACTCGTTTAATTCCTTACGATTAGAGAATCCGTTTCTTACGGCTCTACCAGAGTTAAAAACCTCGAAAACAACCTACGATGCTTATGTAGGTGTGCGAGGATTAATCAGTTCTAATTTGAGCTACAATATTTCTGCCGGTTACAAAAAAGTGAAAGACATGGTGCTTTACAACAGCTATCAAGGCCCTGACTTGACCATACCAGTTACCAATCCAACTTATTTTGAAAATGTGTACTCACCCATTTACGACACCGTAAATATAGCGCACGTTTCGGCACAGGTAAATTATCAGCGTGAAGATAAGTGGAATCTAATGTGGCGTTTAAATTACAACAATTACGAAACCCAAAGGGAAGCAAAAGCGTGGAATTTACCCGATTTCACATCTGACGTGACCTTACGTTATAGTTTACAAGACAAAATAATTGCAAAATCAAGCATAACCTTTATGAGTAGTAAATATGTAAGAACGGATGACGTTACGCAAGAAGAGGTGGCACATTTGGTATATGGTCGGAAAATTGACCCAATAATAGATTTAAATGTAGGTTTAGAATACCGATTTACAAAACGCATTTCAGCATTTGTTGATGTCAACAATATTCTCTCTCAGAACTACGAAATTTGGGGTAACTACCAAGTACAAGGCATCAATGTAATGGGAGGAGTTACTTTTGCGTTCTGGAAGAAATAGCTACAATTAAATTGATAAAAAAATGAATCAAGCAACGTGCAATTTATGCACGTTGCTTTTTTTGTTTACAGAAGTAGTAAAAGCTAGCCCAAATAAGCTTCAATTGTTAATAAAATGTGGAAAAAGGCACCATATTTACCCCTTCAAAAAAGGCGTATGAATTTCCTAATTTTATCTTTGTGTTTGGCTCTAAAAAGGGCTTAAATTTTAGACTAAATCATATCTCTTATGAGTGACGAAAATAAAGAAGACAGATCACATTATTCAGCAAATAACATCCAGGTTTTAGAAGGCCTGGAAGCCGTAAGAAAACGTCCTGCCATGTATATTGGCGATGTGGGAGTTAGAGGCTTGCACCATCTTGTTTACGAGGTAGTTGATAACTCTATTGATGAGGCATTGGCAGGGCACTGTAGCACTATTGATGTATTTATTGAGCAGGACAACTCCATTTCGGTAATTGATGATGGACGTGGAATTCCAACAGGTTATCACGACAAAGAAAAACGTTCTGCATTAGAAGTTGTAATGACGGTACTACACGCAGGTGGTAAATTTGATAAAGATACCTACAAGGTTTCTGGTGGATTACACGGTGTTGGGGTTTCTTGTGTGAATGCATTATCTATTGCTTTACGAGCCGAAGTTCACCGCGATGGTAAAATATATGAACAAGAGTATTCAAAAGGAGTTCCTAATTATGAAGTTCGAGAAATTGGCACTAGCGACCATTCGGGTACTAAAATAACTTTTAAACCAGATGGTGAAATTTTTGAGGATCGCACATATAATTTTGAGACGCTAGAAAATCGTTTACGTGAATTAGCGTATCTAAATAAAGGTATCAAAATTAGTATTACCGATTTACGTGAAAAAGATGAAGAAGGTAACTACCGAAGAAGTGATTTCTTATCGGAAGGTGGATTAAAAGAATTTGTTCTTTTCTTGGATCAAAACAGAGAACAACTAATTGACGATGTTATTTACATTGATGGAGAAAAAGGTGGCATTCCAGTGGAAGTTGCCCTAGTTTACAACACATCCTATTCTGAAAATCTTCATGCTTATGTAAACAACATTAATACTCATGAAGGGGGAACACACCTTCAAGGATTTAGACGTGGTTTAACAGGGACGTTAAAAAAGTACGCGGAAGACTCAGGTATGCTAACCAAATTGAAGTTTGATATTGCGGGTGATGATTTCCGTGAAGGATTAACTGCGGTTATCTCTGTTAAAGTACAAGAGCCACAGTTTGAAGGACAAACAAAAACAAAATTAGGTAACCGTGAGGTGACTGCTCCTGTATCACAGGCGGTTTCAGAAATGTTATCCAACTATTTGGAAGAAAATCCAAAGGATGCGAAAACCATTGTACAAAAAGTAATTCTTGCTGCTCAAGCGCGTAATGCCGCACGTAAAGCAAGAGAAATGGTTCAACGTAAAAACGTAATGTCTGGCTCCGGACTTCCGGGTAAATTAGCCGATTGCGCTTCTCGTGATCCTTTCCATAGTGAAATTTTCTTAGTTGAGGGGGATTCAGCGGGTGGTACGGCAAAACAAGGCCGTAACCGTGAAAACCAAGCTATTATGCCTCTTCGTGGAAAGATTTTGAATGTGGAAAAAGCTTTATCACATAAAATTTTTGAAAACGAAGAAATTCGCAATATTTATACTGCCCTTGGCGTAAGAGTAGGAACCGATGAAGATTCAAAAGCATTAGACACTTCTAAATTGCGTTACCACAAAATAGTTATTATGTGTGATGCGGATGTAGATGGTAGCCATATCGAAACATTGATTTTGACTTTCTTTTTCCGTTACATGAAAGAACTTATTGATCAAGGAAACATTTACATTGCTACTCCTCCATTGTACTTAGTAAAAAAAGGACAAGATCAACGCTATGCGTGGAGTGATGACCAACGTGATGCGTTTGTACAGGAAATGAAAGGAAAAGGCACTGAAACCAGTGTAGGCATTCAACGTTACAAAGGTTTGGGTGAGATGAACGCGGAACAGTTATGGGCTACAACAATGAACCCAGAACACCGTACATTACGCCAAGTAACCATTGATTCTGGCGCTGAAGCGGATCGTGTGTTTAGTATGTTGATGGGCGATGAAGTTCCACCACGTAGAGAGTTTATTGAAACGCATGCAAAATACGCGCGTATTGATACTTAGGATTTAAAATTGAATTAATATTAATGCCCAGATGAATTTTCTTCTGGGCATTTTTTTGCTTTTTGTTTTACATATCCTCAAATATTAGATATGCCGGTTGCGTATTATATTGAACCAGTAAATCGGAGGCTAAGGTGGTATTTGTGATTGTATCCAACTCTTTGCAAAAATTCTTTGGTGTAGTATCGTTAACCCTTCCCTTAGCTGTAAACTTTGTAATCACTTCATTTAACGTCTTTCCATATTGCTTTTGGTATTCTTTATCTAATTTCCAAAAAAAACTTACTCCACCCCAGTATAAATCCGGGTAATTCCATGCTTTTTTTAAACTGTCGGCTGCCAGTGGAAAAGGAAGTTGCGTTTGGTAACTAGATTTGCACTTCCCTACTCTTTCCGCATATTTTTCAGCCACTTGAGCCTCGGTATAAATACCTTGCGATTGCATGACTTGGTTTTGCATATAAGTGGCATAGCCTTCGGAAAACCAAGCGTTTTCGGAACCTACAAAAGGAATTGACAAATGGCTTATTTCATGCTGTGCGGTCCAATCGGCTAAAAACTCCTCTAAAGAATAATTCATGTTTATATGAAAATGAACCCCTTGTTTACTACCGCGAGTGGTATGCGCCCATGGCACTGGCTCCTCCCCACGTTGGCTGCGATGAATATAATAATGTAAATCAAAAGGGTATTGACCCAAAGTCTGAAATACTGCCTTATTCACGGTTGCCAACCACCGCTTGATTTGAGTTACTTCTGAAGGGTTGAAATCATCCATCCAATGCCACTTAACATTGGCCAAAGGTTTGGATATGGATCTATTATTATTTGATATTGAGCTCTTCGATTTTACGGAAAATACCGGATTATAAATACCAAAGCTTAATAACACCACCGAAACTATACATACGATTCCACCTTTTTTCATATAAAATGCAAAATAGGCTATTAGCCAAGTACCGGATGTTATGGATTTGATAAATTCAATACCAAGTAAGGATAATGTGTTTTAAAACTTCTTGGAAAAAAATTAGCCAATTGGAGACAATCCTCATTTTCGAATAATACTAAAAAGCTATCTCAAAATGGGCAAACTAGCCCCACTTTTCAAGATTTCCTTTTATAAATTCAATAACCTGTTGGTGTTCCTTTTTACCCGGCCCTTCAATTTTAAAAGGTTTTCCAAATTTGATATGTATCGATTTGCTTCGGTCCAATCTACTTATGTCTTTGAAAATAGTTCCATTGGTCCAAAAATCTGTTTTTATAGCCACCGGAATCACACTAACATTTGCCTTCTTAGCCAATTTAATGCCCAGTGTATTGAACATTTTTTCATCAAAATCAACCATTCGCTGACTTTGTGGGAAAATGACTACAGAGGTTCCGTTTTCCAAATTTTCGGTACCTTGAGCCATCACTGCTTTAAAATCAGAAATGGGATCCTTACGGTCCACTGCAATCGGTTTACGGGCGCGCATGGTAGCACCAAAAAGCTTGTGCGTGGTTAAACTTTTCTTCACTACAAAAGTTACCTCCCTTCTACTGGCAATAAGCCCCGGGAAAACCATACTTTCCAACATGCTCATGTGGTTACTAATAAACACAACAGGTTCTTTAGTCTCGGTGATATGATTTAGCCCTTCAATATGAAATTTACCGCCACAATCTTCTATCAACTGCAAGATGTCCATAGACCGTGAAGCCCAAGTAGTGGTATCAAACTTATTAGCCAAAGCTAATTTTCGATTTCCCACCAACATATTTAAAAACTTAGGTCCAAAATACATGGACGTTCCAAAGCTCAATACATCCAATATGGCTCTAGGATGATTGGCATCCGTAGTATAATTGTCCGATTCAATAAATTTACCCGTCATGTTTTATTCCTTGTCGGCATTAAATGATTTATATCGATAATAGGCTGTGGCCGAAATAATGGCCACGACCACAAGGGTATAGTACACAAAATTTGGAACCGGTACTGGATCACCAGCTGCATATGAATGGAGTCCACTCAAATAGTAATTTACTCCAAAATAAGTCATCACAATGGAGCTAAAAGCAACCAAAGTCGCGAAATTGTATGCATATCCCCCACGTAAACCTGGAATAAAACGCATATGGGCCACAAAGCTATACACCAACACAGAAGCTAGCGCCCAAGTTTCCTTGGCATCCCAACCCCAATATCTACCCCAAGATTCATTTGCCCAAACGCCACCTAAAAAGGTACCTACAGTTAGCATAAACAATCCAATGGTAATAGTCATTTCGTTAATCGTACTCAACTCTTTAAATGTTAAGAAAATCTTTTTGTTACCACGAGGAGCAGTAATCATCAAAATTAAATTGAAGAAACCTAATAAAGCACCTAAGGCCAAAAATCCGTAACTCGCTGTAATAATGGCAACATGAATCATTAACCAATACGAATTAAGTACGGGCACCAAATTGGTGATTTCTGGATCCAACCAATTTAAATGTGCTACCATCAAAATGAAAGAGGTCAATAAACCCGTAGCTGCTAAAGTGATTTTAGATTTTCTACCAAAAATAAATCCGGATAACATGGTTGCCCACCCAATGTACACCATTGATTCGTAGGCGTTACTCCAAGGAGCATGACCTGCGATGTACCACAACAAAATTAAACCTGCGGTGTGGGTAATAAACCCTGCGACAATTAACCAATAAAAACCATTCACAATGGTATTCAAAATTTTACCACCCGCGTGGAATAGCTGTACAAACAGCACTATCAAGAATAAAAAACCAATGGTAAAATAGTAGAAGAATAAGTTATTGAAAATATGTGCTTTATTGTAAAAAATCTCCGCTTTCAATTTTCTCTCTGGAACCATTATTTCGGAGCCATTTTTAACTTGATAATCGTGAATAGACCTGATAATTTTATTTGCAGGCTCCCATTTACCTGTATTTAAACCATCTTCAATGGCATCAAAATACATTTTGAAAATATGCGCTGTAAAAAGAGAATCATTTCCAGTAAACACCTTGGTAGCTTCCGAAGGAGAATACCATTTATTAGCCGGATCGTTAGGTAATGGGAATACGCGCATTATCGATCCCGTATAAATCATGTAACAAATATTTACACGTTCATCTACTGCCATTACATCCTTATCGTATTTACCTCTCTGACTTGGTTTTTTACGATTAGCCTTGGCTACATCATCGGCTAATAAGAAATCAAAATCTTTGGAAAAGAATTGAATAAAGGAGGCATATTTCTCATCCTTACCTAAACCGATTTTCTTTTTCAAATCCGGGTGGGTCACTTTAATCATGTATACGGATTGCCACTTGGCAGGATCGTATATCATTCCTAAAAACACCTGATCAGCTGATTGACCTTCCCATTTAGATTTACGCGATATCTTACGCAAAACTTCCGATGAAAGAGTATTCATCGGTTTCATTCTCCCTTGTTGATCCTGAATTTGAAGTGCACCAAATTGTTCGGCCTGTTCTACCGGCATTACACTAGGTGCATCTGTTGTATGATTATGATCTTGAGCAATTGTTGCCGAACTCATCATCATCAATACAACTAGCACGGTTAACGCTTCTTTTTTAGCTCTAATTTTATCCAATGTTTTTCCTAATTTGGTAAATCTACTTTCTTTCAAAAATAGCGTAAAGAACATGCCTGCACCCATCATAATATATCCAATATACGATAACCAAGTACCCCAGAAATCCCGGTTTACAGAAAGAACTGTTCCAGCTTCATCTTGATCATAAGAAGATTGAAATAATCTATACCCTCTGTAATCTAACACATTATTCATAAAAATTCGGTGTTCTTCATTCACACCTTCTTCCTCATCAATAAGCGTTATTTCACTGGCATAAGAAGCAGGACTCATAGATCCTGGATAGCGGTCTAATTGAAATTCTCTTAATTTCACATAATAGGGTAAATTATAATATTTAGACCCATACGACAGTCCGAAATGTAATCCATCTTGTTCAAGCAGTACGGGAGGGGTTACAAATCCTGCTCCTCCTTTTAAAAATACGTCTTGATGTTGGCCATTAATAGCTAAATCCATAACCAAAATATCTGAGCCTTTAGCGGCATTACCACCTTTACTAGTCGTCAAACTCTTTTTTACTTTTTCATGAAGTCCTTTAAACACCAAATTAACCCCATTTATTTGGTACAATTTGCGTGATTCAAATGGATGACTCACATTAGCGCTATCCATACCTTCCGAACGGTCACTCATTTTCAAGAAAGTCACATTATATTTTGAAATATAGGAAAGTCCGTTAGTGTCTTCAATAATTTTAAAAGCTACGTTTTCTTGATCCTGACCAAACCCAACGGTAAGCATCCCGAAATTAGTTGCCGTACCCTTTTCTAAATAGTTGGTTTTTCGTCCTTGCCCATCGGTAGAAACCATTTCTAAATAAGTAGACCCATTTTCATCAGGAATAACGGTATCAACCGCATTTTGCAAAAAGTCTTTATAACTAATAGCTATGTCCGTACCTTCAAAGTCAAAGCTTTTAGAAAAGCTTGGGTTGTACAACGGGTTTAAAAAAACCACATGTTCAAAAGTGTATTGCATCTTACGATTATCCACTTTAAACCTAAAATAAGTTTTATCGCTAACTACCGTATTACTAGTGTTTCCCTTACGAATATGAAGTATCCCTTCTTCACTAATGTAACGGGTTACTGCCCCACCGGCTATCATAAATATAAAAGCAAGGTGAAACATAAATATGGACCATTTAGCCATTCGGTACATTCTAAACCGAACAATATTAGCGACTAAATTCACAAACAAAAAGAAAAGTAATAACTCAAACCATTTGGAATTATATACCACCGCCTTAGATGCCGGGGTCCCAAAATCGTTTTCTATAAAAGTTCCGGTACCAATGGAGACCGCAAACAAGAGGATTAAAAAAGCCATAAATTCCATGGAAATAAAAAATCCCCATAGTTGTTTAAAAATACTTTTCATGATAAATTGATTTCAAACTCGTTTATATTGATATTCATTCAGTAGTATACTACATAATTAGCATAAAACTTTCGCAAATGTAGGTCATCAAGTCGTGAGAATCTATGACTTTGGTGTTAAATTGATGCGACAATTCTCATCTTTTCTCATGCGAAATAAATTTTCCAATTCACGTTTTCATATCCCATTGATTTCATGCTTAATCCAGCGTTAATGCGCACTTACAATTTAAACATACATCTGTTTATTACCTTATTCAATCCGTAAATCACTACCTCATCCCACCATTTTGTATTCTTAAATTATCCTTAACGAAAAGGAATCACCTCACTTTGTAATAGAATTACTTAAAAAGATATTCTTGCCACTTTCGAAATTGCAAAAATCAAATGGAAGAATCCGATTCCATTTTGACCCAAATCTTGCTATACTTCAATGCAATGGATGAATTTTTAAAACAATTTCATTTTTATTTTAATTTACTGTCCCAATTTCAAAAAACCATTCGTCATTAATATAACAACCAATAAAACAACATGTACGTTATGAAAAAAATAATAGTTCAATACAAAGTAAAAATAGGAAGAGCAGAGGAAAATAGCGATTTAATTCGAGCGGTTTTTAAGGAACTTAATTCTGCTAATCCAAGTGGATTTCAATATACCAGCTCCCTATTAGCAGATGGAGTAACATTTGTGCATCAAGCCACCTTACAGGATGAGAACCCACTCAACAATATGGCGTCATTTAAAAATTTTACTAAAGACCTTAAAGACAGATGTGAGGAACCGCCAGTAGCTTTAGAAGCCACTCAAATAGGATCCTTTGGAATTTAAAACAGAATCAATTTTTTAATTAATATTCATAAAACACAATCAAAATGAAAAAATTTATCGTAATTTATCATGCCACAGAAGATGCCATGAAACAAATGTCAAGTGCTACTCCAGAACAACAAAAAGCAGGTATGGAAGGTTGGATGCAATGGGCTCAAAGATGTGGCTCTCAATTAGTAGATATGGGATCTCCTCTTATGGGTGGTCAAGTATTAGGTACCGATGGAAAAAGTGCAAATAGCAACAAACAAGTTACCGGATATTCTGTTTTACAAGCAGAGGATATGAAAGGAGCCATGGCATTATTGCAAGGGCATCCACATTTGGGCTATGATAATGCATGTACCATTGAAGTGCATGAAACCATGCCAATACCGGGAATGTAATTTTAATAATCGAATTCAAATAAAACATAATTATGGCAGAATACTTATTATTATTTAGAGGCGGTGACGCTGAAACAGCACAACAATCGCCTGAAAAATGGCAAGCCCACATGCAAAAATGGTCTGAATGGATGGGCGGCTTAAAAGAACAAGGAAAACTAATTGGCGCACAACCCTTAGCGAAATCTGGAAAAATAATAACCGGATCGCAAAAGGTGGTAAGCGATGGGCCATACATGGAAGGTAAGGAAATTGTAGGTGGCTATTTAGCATGCACTGCAAATTCGTATGAAGAAGCATTGGAAATAGCTAAAAACTGTCCAATTCTTGAGCACGATGGCATCGTGGAGGTTAGAGAAATTAACGAACTAAAAATGTAGTTTGAATTCTGATTCAGTTAATATCAATACACTTACAGACCATCTTTTTCGCCACGAGGCGGGAAAGATGGTTTCTGTTTTAACTAAGATTTTTGGTACTGAAAACCTCGAAACGTCTGAGGATGTGGTGCAACAAACTTTTATTGATGCTATACAGGTATGGGCGCTCAAAGGAATTCCAGAAAACCCTTCGGGATGGCTTTTTAGGGTCGCAAAAAACAAGGCTATCGACATTATTAGAAGAAACAAACATTCGGTTCAGTTTGATTTTAACAACAGTCACAAAACTTTACTCACCTCAGAATACACGCTTACTACTACCATGAATAATTTATGGAATGAGGAAGCCATATCCGATGATATGCTGCGCATGATGTTTGCTTGCAGTCATCCCGATATATCTTCCGAAAATCAAATTACAATGATTCTCAAAACCCTATGTGGGTTTAGTACAGCCGAGATTGCACAAACATTTCTTACCTCTGAGGAGACGATTTCTAAACGGTTGCATCGCACTAAAACATTTTTCAGAAAAGATAAAACCAAGTTTGAAATACCCGAAAATCAAGATTTAACGGTTCGTATTGGCGGAGTTCTTAATTCGATTTATTTATTATTTACGCAAGGGTATAATTCCACCCATTCCGATACGCTTATTCGAAAAGACCTAATGGAGGAAGCCATGTTATTGTGTAAGCTCATTACCGAAAATAAATCTATTCAAGTTGCCCAAGCGTATGCGCTAATGGCATTAATGTGCTTTCATTCTTCCAGAAACGAAAGCCGACTCACCAGCACCGGTGAGATTATTCTATTGGAAAAACAAGACCGGACCAAATGGGATGGAAAATGGATAGCAAAAGGGAATGAATACATGAATAAAGCCGCGTTTGGTAGCGAGGTTAGTTCCTATCATATTGAAGCAGCCATTGCATTTGAACATTGTGTTTCCAAAGATTTTGAATCCACCAACTGGCAAAAAATTATGGAGTTATATAATTGGTTATGCCAACTCAACCCATCTGTAATAACAGAAGTGAATAGAGCCGTTATTCATCTCAAATTAAATGGTGCGGAGGCTGCATTGCTGGCATTAAAGGAAATTAAGGATACGCAAAAATTGAATCAATATTATCTATACCACAGTCTTTTAGGCGAGATTTACTTACAGAAAAATGACTCAATTATGGCTAAAACTCACTTCGAAAAAGCAGGTACACTGACTCATTCTCCGCTAGAGCGACAATTGTTGCGTGAAAAGTTGCGTCAGAATTAAGATGCCTTAAACAGGCACGCTTAAATCGCATTCATAAATAATTTAAACTGCTGCGATTATCTTGCAAAAGAAGTCGCTAGCAACACAATGGGCTCTAAAAATTAATTTACTTTGTTGCCAGCTCATTCATCTATAGTTTTTATTGGGAGCGCACGTTTACTCCATATCTATCTCATAAATGAGGTCTAAATAACACATTGAAAATGAACGAAAAAATAGCTATTTCATTCAATTCTGCCATTCTTTATGTAATCGCGTTTTTGCTCACCACCGTTTTTCACGAGTTGGCGCATGCCCTTACCGGTTTTTTATTAGGAAGCAGCCCAACGCTTCATCATAACTTCGTGTCTCATGCTACGATTATTGATTTAACCCTATTTCAAAAAACGGTTGTTGCTTTAGCTGGTCCGGTGATTAGCTTAATTCAAGGACTTTTAGCCGGGTATGGCTATTACAAATTACGCAAAAAAGCGCATACCCTATTACATCTGTTTTTATTATGGTTCTCGGTTTTAGGACTCTACAATTTTTTAGGTTACCTCATGACGGGGTTATTTTTCAAAAATGGAGATATCGGTAAAGTGTATCTTATGACCCAAACTCCCTATTGGCTGCAAATTGGGTTGGCACTAATAGCTACCCTTCTGTTTACATTCATTGCCTATAAAATGACACGCCCATTTTTGCAAATGAGCTATAAAATGGAATGGCTGGATTCGGGTGCAAATAGAAAAAATTTCTCCTTTCATGTACTCTTTTTACCATGGATGGTGGGTTCCGTAATTACCACCCTATTATATCTGCCAGTTATTGCTATTGTGAGTATTATTTACCCCATTAGTAGTGGAATGATTTTTATTTTTCCATGGCAAAACGCAGATACCATTACAGATGTTGTGCCCTCATCCAATTCACGCATTGGCAAAATTTCCACTATCAATGTGGCTTTTCTGGTAGCATTGATGCTACTTTTTAGAGGGATTTTAGCCCCCGGGATTCATTTAAACTAACCACAACCCGCAGTAATAAATAGCTATACCTCATTAAAAAAAATACTTTCCCAAATAATTTGCAATATTCAAAAATGGCGTACATTTGCATCGTGCACGATTTAAATGTGTGCGATTTAAAATATAAAAATGAACACTATTATAAAAACAACATTAACACAAAACATATTTAGGATACTACTAGCCATTTTTATGTTTTACGCAGGCTTCAGCCACCTCACCTTTAATCGGGTGGATTTTCAAGCGCAAGTACCAGATTGGCTTCCTATGAGTAAGGATTTGGTGGTGATATTATCAGGTATTGTAGAAATGGCTTTGGGATTGGGCTTAGCCTTATGGAAAAATAAACGCATTCATTTTGGATGGGCTTTAGCGGCATTTTTTGTCTTGGTATTCCCTGGGAATATCTCTCAATACTTAGAAAATAAAGATGCCTTTGGCGTTCTAAATTCGGACGGTGCACGATTGAGAAGATTGTTTTTTCAACCGATACTAATTGCATGGGCGCTTTGGTCGTCTGGCGCTTGGAAAGCATGGAGGAATTCTAAAAACATGAACTAATGGACCATACACAACTAGAACTAAAAAATCAAATTTGCTTTCCCATATACTCGGTATCTCGGTTAATTACCAAAGCCTATAAACCGTATTTAGCTCAAATGGGGGTTACATACCCACAATACCTCGTACTCATGGTGCTTTGGGAAACCGACAACGTAAGCATTAACCAAATTTCGGAACGCTTACTACTAAACACTAATACGCTTTCACCTCTTTTAAAAAGGATGGAGAAAATGGAAATTCTTACTAGAAATAGGTCTACCAAAGACGAAAGAACCGTCCGTATTGGGCTCACCGAAAAAGGTAAGGATTTAAAGAAATTAGCATTGCCTATACCGGACAAATTGGTCAAAACCTTGCTTACCGAAAACATTCAACTTACCGAGGTATTACAATTGAAAGAGATGCTGAATGAATGGATTAATATTTTATCTGAAACAAACGAAAAATAACAAACACTTTAACAAATAAGAATAATGGAATTATTAGATAAATTGAACTGGAGATACGCAGCAAAGGCCATGAACGGCACCAAAGTATCTGAAGAAAAAATAAACAATATTATAGAAGCCGCATCTCTTGCTCCTACTTCAAGTGGTTTGCAACCATTTGAAATTATTGTGGTAAAAAACCAAGAAGTAAAAGAGAAAATTAGACCGATTGCATGGAATCAATCTGTAATTACCGATTGTTCACACCTACTGGTTTTTGCGGCATGGGATACGTATACAGCAGACCGAATCAATAAAATGTTTGACCTGACCAATACTGTTCGCGGATTTGAGAATGAAGGATGGGAAAACTATCGTCAGATGCTATTGAGTAGCTACCCTCAAAAAGATGCGGAAGAAAACTTTAATCACGCGGCAAAACAAGCTTACATTGCTTTTTCTATGGCTATCGTAGCGGCTGCGTATGAAGGTGTGGACAGTACTCCGCTTGAAGGTTTTGACCCAAGTGCATTAGATGAAATTTTGGGACTAAGAGCTAAAGGTTTAAGAAGTTGCGTAATGCTTCCTATAGGCTACAGAGACGCTGAAAACGATTGGTTAGTAAACCTTACCAAAGTAAGAAAAAGTAGAGAAGATTTGGTAACTGTTATTGAATAACTAGCTATCGATTTACACTGAATGAAGGCGATTTGAGAAATTCAAATCGCCTTTTTTTGTTCAAATTAATCTCACATAATAAAAACCAAATTTAATTCCATCAAATTATATTTATTGTAATTTTGATATCCCTTGTTATCAGCGGACTGGTGGTCAATTTGATATTTAATAAAAGTTCCATCTTTTCGTATGAAAAAACAATTGTTAAAGAAATAAATTGATATGAATACACTGTTGGTGCTTCCTTCCTTAATTGCAATTTTTGTTCTAATTTTAGTCGTAAAAGCTGCAGCAGTTGCTCTTAGCTTGACAGGAATGGACACAAAAAAAGCTAGTTTTCAAGCCTTATCTGCTATTACAGGTACCGGATTCACAACCAAAGAATCGGAACAAATACTAAATCACCCCTTACGAAGAAGAATAATATCTATATTAATGATTATGGGTTACGCTGGTTTTATCACCATTATCGTCACCTTTTCCACCACCATTATTTCCACCGAAGGGCTATCTAAATACCTAGACATTATTCTATTTACAGCGGGTTTGGTAATTATTTATTTGCTTGCTACTTATAACGGATTTACGGATAAATGGGAAAAATTTGTTCGTAATAGATTAATGAATTCGTATCATTTTGAGGAAACACCTATCGAAAATTTACTCCGATTGTCGGAAGGTTTTGGACTTATTCGAGCCAATATTAGTATGACCTCAGAGTATATTGGAAGTCAACTTATAGATTTTGATTTTTCTAAAAAAGGGATTGTAATTTTAGGGATTGAACGCAATAATAACTGGATTCCCGTTCCAAAAGGTTCAGAAATAGTTCAATCGGGTGACCAAATTGTAGTTTACGGGCCATTATTAGAACTTAAAAATCAGTTTAAAGAGACATCCGTTTCCGACATACATAAAACCAATTAAATGACATTATTTGAATTTTCTTTACGATTGGCAGCGGCCGTGGGTGCAGGTGCATTAATAGGTTTTGAACGACAATGGAACCATAAATCTGCTGGACTTAGAACTAACACTTTGGTGGCAACGGGTTCGGCTATTTACGTGCTATTATCTATTCATCTTACCCAGGATCAAGGCGATGTAACTAGAATAATTGGGCAAGTGGTTACGGGAGTTGGATTTTTGGGAGCAGGTATTATCTTTAAAGAAGGCATAAACGTACATGGGTTAACCACCGCGGCTACAGTATGGTGCAGTTCGGCTATTGGGTGTTTGGCAGCAGCAGGGTTATTTCCGGAAACCTTAATCGGTGTGGTAACCATTGTGGCTATTAATTCGGCTCTTATTCCAATTGATAATTGGCTGACTAACAGAAAATAGACACATTCGTTTCGCATCTCTAAATTTATTACGAAAGGTTCTAAATGAAAATTCTAAAAACAGATTCATCCAACTCAGATTTCATTCAACTCATCGCTTTGCTAGATGCAGATTTGGCCATTAAAGATGGCGATGACCATGCCTTTTACGACCAATTTAATAAGGTAAACGACATTAAACATGTATTGGTAGCCTATGCCAATGACACCGCAATAGCTTGCGGAGCAATAAAAGAATACGATTCGGATTCGGTGGAAATTAAACGTATGTTTACCGATTCCGATTACCGTGGAAAAGGAGCTGCCTCCGAAATTTTACAACACTTAGAAAATTGGGCGAAAGCCTTAGGTTATAAAAAGTGTATTTTAGAAACAGGTATAAAACAATTGGAAGCAATTGGTCTGTACCCTAAAAACGGATACCATCGCATTTCAAATTACGGCCAGTATTCCGGATTAAAAACGAGTGTCTGTTTTGCAAAAGTGCTGTAAAAGCATTCATATAAAACGAACCAACTTAAAAGGAAAACAACCATGTGTAATCATATAAATAAGTGGCTAAAAAGGAATGCGCCATTTTTGGTTAGTTTGTTATTGTTTTTGGGCATTTCGGCATCTGTTTCGGCTCAAATGGAGGAGGATACTCTTTTTCGGGAATTAACATTTGACACCATCACCTCCGAGCAATTTGCCCAGTGGGAATCCTTGTCCTTTGATTTTGTCGTCTTTCTCCATACCGCCAAACCCATACCTATACGAACTCACACTAGTAATGGCATGATTAAC